>ERZ795051.11-NODE-11-length-277532-cov-9.265755_pt1 | contig 277532 bp, 210 predicted proteins | sample MGYA00375135_ERZ795051 | MGnify/ENA primary metagenome ERZ795051 (study PRJEB30180, sample SAMN05720222) | activated sludge metagenome | isolation source: Anaerobic digester | place: Japan | collected 2015-05-26 ... | reverse complement strand
CCGCGAAGGCGGACGGACCGTCGGCGCGGGCGTCGTCTCGAAGATTATCGAGTAATAAGGAGACGACGAGGCGATGAGAGAACAGATTACGCTCCAATGCACGGAATGCAAACGCCGCAATTACACCGGCATGCGCGACAAACGCAAGAAAACCGAGCGGCTTGAATTGAAAAAATACTGCCGGTTCGATCGCAAACATACGATCCACCGGGAGACGAAATAGTTTTTTTACGCCGGGAAGCCCGGCGTTGTTGCAGGCCTGTAGCTCAATTGGCTAGAGCAGGGGCCTCCAAAGCCCAAGGTTGGGGGTTCGAGTCCCTCCAGGCCTGCCATATTTGAGAAGATTGGCAACCGGCCGCAACGAACAGGAACAGGGTATGGCAAAACAGATTGCAGATGCGGAAGTCAAGAAGACGATTCCGGTTCGGATTAAGGAGTTTTATCAGGACGTCATGGTGGAAATGGGCAAGGTGACATGGCCATCCCGTGAGGAACTGAAGACTTCGACTTCCGTTGTATTGCTGCTGCTGGTCATTGTGGCGGCGATCATCTATGTGTACGATTTCGTGTTCCAAATCATGGTGTTTGGCTTGTTCAAGTTGGTGTAAGGGAGAATGGACGTGACCGAGGAAAGCGCCGTACAAGACAGTCCGGTGATCGAAGCCCCGCCCGAAGAACCGCCGAAGCCCGTGGACGATGGAATCAAGCGGCGATGGTATGCCATCCACGCCCACTCCGGCCAGGAAGGCAATGTGCGCAAAAATCTCCTGGCGATGGCGGAACAGGCGGGAATCATCCATCTGATATCCAATGTTCTTGTGCCGATGGAAGAAGTCGCGGAAATCAAGGCCGGCCAGAAGAAGGTGTCCAAGCGGAAGTTTTTCCCCGGTTATGTGCTCGTTCACCTGCCGGAACATCCCGAGCGGCAGCCCGAGTTGTGGCATTTGATCAAGGAAGTTCCGGGCGTGACCGGGTTCATCGGATCGCGGACCGTGCCCGTTCCACTTGAAGATGCCGAGGTCAACGCCATTCTTGAAGAGTTGCGCGGCGAACGCGAGCGTCCCAAACCCAAAGTCAAGTTTGAACAGGGCGAGCGCGTAAAGATAATTGATGGACCGTTCGCGAATTTCCTAGGCAGCATTGACGAAATGAACTTGGAACGCGGAAAATTGAAGGTAATGGTCGAAATATTCGAGCGATTGACCAGCGTGGAAGTTGAATTCTGGCAGGTCGAGAAAGTGTAACAGGGAGAGTATGCAATGGCCCCGAGAAAAAAGAAACTGACCGCAAAAGTGAAATTGCAGTGCCCCGCCGGACAAGCCACCCCGGCCCCGCCGGTGGGCCCCGCCCTGGGGCAGCACGGCGTAAACATCATGGATTTCTGCCGGCAGTTCAACGAGCGCACGAAGGATCAGCAAGGCTTGATCATTCCCGTCATCGTATCGGTTTATGAAGACCGAAGCATTTCGTTCATCACCAAGACGCCTCCGGCCCCCGTGTTGCTCAAGCGCGCCGCAAAACTGGCGAAGGCTTCCGGCGAACCGAACAAGAACAAGGTCGGTTCCGTCACGAAGGAACAGATCCGCGAAATCGCGACCCTCAAGATGCCGGATTTGAACGCGGCATCCGTCGAGGCGGCGATGAGCATGATCGCCGGAACGGCCCGTAGCATGGGAATTCTGGTTCAGGGATAACGTCCGCAAGGATATGTCACAACAGTGGGAGGGCCCTTGTTGCGGCCCGATCGCACCACAGGAGAACACACGATGGCACGACACAGCAAACGCATGAGGGGCCTGCGGGCCAAGGTTCAACCCGGTCGTTTCTATGGACTCGCCGAAGCAACGGCCCTTGTCAAGGAATCCGCCACGGCCAAGTTCGACGAAACCGTCGAACTCGCCTTCTTCCTCGGCGTGGATCCACGCCACGCGGAACAAATGGTCCGGGGCGCCGTTTCCCTGCCGCACGGAACGGGTAAGAAGATTCGGGTAATCGTCTTTTGCAAACAAGAGGCACAGCAGTCGGCCGCGCGCGACGCCGGCGCTGACGAAGTGGGCGCGGAAGACCTTGTCAAGAAGGTGCAGGACGGTTGGACGGATTTCGACGCCGCCGTCGCGTCGCCGGATATGATGGGCCAGATCGGCCGCTTGGGCAAAATATTGGGACCGCGTGGATTGATGCCCAGTCCCAAAGCCGGAACGGTCACGCCGAATGTCGGCCAAGCCGTCTCGGAAATAAAAAAGGGGCGCATTGAGTTTCGTGTAGACAAGAATGCGAATATTCATGTGCCTATCGGCAAAGCCTCTTTCACCGCCGAACAAATCGCGGAAAACGCGTCCGCGGTGATCGAAGCGATTGTGAAGGCCAAACCGGCGGCCTGCAAGGGCACCTATCTCAAGACCTGCGCCATTAGCAGCACAATGGGTCCGGGTTTCAAACTGGATCCCGCTGCGTTGACGGCGCAATATCGCAGCGTTTAGTGGTCCATCGCAACCCGTGGTCATGATGGCCGCGGCAAGAGGAGCGAGGCATGAGCAAGGGCATACTCTTTACATCCGAATCCGTCACTGAGGGACATCCGGACAAGCTGTGCGACTACATATCCGATTCCGTGCTGGACGCGGTCATTGAGCAGGATCCCATGAGCCGCGTGGCTTGCGAAACACTCGTGACGACCGGTCTTTGCGTGGTCGCGGGCGAGATCACCACGAAGGCCGTGGTTAATTTTGCCGATGTTGCGCGTAAGGCGATATCCGAGATTGGTTACAATGGCGGCGATTCGGGTTTCGACGCCAAGTCCTGCGCGGTGATGGTTACGCTGGATCGCCAGTCGCCGGACATCTCGATGGGTGTCACGGCGACCGCCAGTCATGAGCAAGGCGCCGGCGATCAGGGCATGATGTTTGGTTATGCCTGCGACGAAACGCCGGAATTGATGCCGCTGCCGATTTGGCTTGCCCACAAACTCGGCCTGCAACTTTCAAAACTTCGCAAGAGCAAAAAACTGCCTTGGCTCCAACCCGACGGCAAATCGCAGGTTACGGTCGAATACGTGGACAACAAGCCAGTCCGTATTGACACGGTCGTCATTTCCAACCAACATTCCGCGAGTGTTTCCCAGAAGGAAATCCGCAAGGAAATCATCGAAAAAGCCTGCTTGCCCATTCTTCCCAAGAAGTATGTCAAGGGCGAAATCAAGTTTCACATCAATCCGACCGGGCGTTTCGTGGTCGGCGGCCCTTGCGGCGACACCGGGCTTACTGGACGCAAGATCATCGTGGACACCTACGGCGGCATGGGACGCCACGGCGGCGGCGCATTCAGCGGCAAGGATCCGTCGAAAGTGGATCGTTCCGCGGCCTATATGGCGCGTTACATCGCAAAGAACGTCGTCGCGGCAAATTTGGCCGCCCGCTGTGAAGTGCAACTGGCTTACGCCATCGGTGTGGCCAAGCCGGTATCCATCAACGTCGCAACATTCGGCACCGGCAAAATTGACGATTCTAAACTTGGAAAAATCCTCATGGACGAATTCGACTGTCGTCCCGCCGAGATTATCAAATTGCTCGATCTCCGCAAGCCGATTTTCCGAAAGACCACGAATTACGGCCATTTCGGACGCGAAAACCAAGGATTCCGCTGGGAAATGACCGACAAGGCCGATGTGTTGCGCAAGAAGGCTGGTTTGTAAGCGCATATCCAAAATACGTATCCTATTTCGCGCCCGGATTCTCCGGGCGCGGTTCTTTTTTTCAGGGAGCAGATCGGCATGAAAGTGCAAGATTTCGCGTATCAAGTGGCTTCGCGGACTTTGGCCTTGCTCGAGGAAACACAGCACTATAAAGTGCCTGAGGATCTTCGCAAGAGCGTATTGGCTCAGATTCAGAGCGAAGTGGACCTTCTTATCAAGAAGGCCTCCTGAACCCTTCGCATGGCGGAAGTCCTAATCATTGCCGGCGCGCAGCGTTCCGGTCGTTCCGCGCGTATTGACAGTCTCATGCGCGAACGGTGGGGACGCGCCATGTTATTGACGCCGACACGCCAGTTTGCCTCACGCCGTCTCGAGCGGCTCTTGACCGAAGGCGGCCTGTCCGGCGCTTGGGGAAGGCCGGTTTTGACCATGGATGATTTCGTCGCCGCCTTGCTGCGCGCGGAAGGCCGCCGGCCCTTCCGTCTCGGCGATCTGGAACGTCGCATTCTTCTCGAGCGCATCATTAGCCGCATGGAAGCCGGCGGCACACTCGAAGCGCTGGGTTCGGCCGCCCGGACGAACGGTTTCACCACGCACATCCTACGTACGATCACGCAACTCAAACAGGCCGCCATCGAACCGGCGATCTTCGCGGAACGGGTAAGGCAACGCAAACATCCGTCGCCGCTCGATGCCGTGGTCGCGTCGGTGTACGCGGAATACCAACGCATGCTGCTCGATACGGGATCATACGACTTGCCCGGGCTATTCTGGGAGGCAAATCTCGTTGCCCAAACGGGACGTCCAGCCTTTCTTGAAGATATCGAAACACTTCTACTTGATGGATTCGATGATTTCACGCCCTCGGAATTCAGATTATTGGCCTCCATCGAGCCGTATCTGGCCCGGCTTGTGTTCGGGATGAATTACGACGACGATCCCGGCCGCCGTGATCTATTTGCCCTTCCGCATCGCACCGTCGGGACGATTCAAGCGCAATTCACCGTGCGAACGGAGATTTTCCACGAAGAAGACCCGCGAACCTACGCGGAATTCGCCTCGCGCCACTTCATGCACCGCGGGCGTCCCGTACCCCCGGCTGATCTTTCGCCTGATGTCGTGTTATGGACTTGTCTCGATTTTTCGCTTGAAATGGAGACCCTCGCGCGATCGGTAAAAAAATTATTGATTGACGGCGTGGAGCCGGAACGAATCGCGATCGTTTATCCGAATCTTTCCGAAGCCGCCCCTGGTCTTCGCGCGATATTCGGGGAATTCGGCGTGCCGCTTCGGATCATTCAGCCGCCCTCCTTGTGGTCGAGCGCCCTCGTCGGATTCTTGCTAACGCTGTTCGAGTCGCTGGAAACATGGAGCCGCGCCGCCGTGCTCGACGTGATCATTTCGCCGTGGTTTTTCGGCGAATGCACCGAATCGGGAACGTTTACGCGTCTTGCCGCACAGGCCGGTATCGTGTCGGGTCGTACGGAATGGATCAATGCCGTTGAGCGGCTGAAAACACGCCTAAACGCGGATAATGATGGCATCGGGAAGGCTTTGCCTGATGTGCTTCCCAACGCGGCAAACTCGCTTGAAGCGTTACATGAGCGCCTCCTTGCGCTGGATCGAATCGCCGAATCCACGTCTGATAGCAAAACGGAGGCGACATGGGCCGCATGGCTCGACGACCTTATTGATGAACTGGACATACCCGCCCGCGCCGCCTTGCATCCGGTCCCGGTCATTCGGGACCATGAACGCGCCGCGCTGGCCGCCTTGCGCGAACTGCTAGGACGTTGGGCCGTGTGGACGGCAGACGACCCGACCCTTTCAACGCGTGAAGAATTCGCCGCCGCACTGCGCCACGCCGTCCAGCGGGCATCGTTCATGTCGCCCGGCGCATCCCATGGAGTCGCCGCGCTCGACTTGCCTTCTCTTCGCGGTCTTGAATTCGACCACGTGTTTCTCGCAGGCGCAAACGAGGGCGATCTCCCCTCTCCCCCGCCGGCCAATGCCATCTACTCCGAAGCGGATTTGTCGGACCTCGAACAGGCGGGCATCGCCCTCGAGGGACGTCGCACCCATGCCGAGCGCGAGGCGCGCCTGTTCCATAACGTGCTCGATGCGGCACGCAAACAGTTGATCCTTTCCTGGCGCCTTTACTCCCGGGAAGGCCGGGAACAGTTTCCCAGCCCCTACGTCGCGGAGTTGCGCGAATTGTTGGGCAACACGTTTGGTCAGCCCGTTGTTTATGATCGCATCGCCCCCAAACTGGATGAGATTGCCTCGTGGCGGGATGTATGCAATGCGGCCAGCGAAGGCTGCAAGGCGCTGAAGCCAATTGTCGAAAGCCGTTTCCCATTCATCGAAACCGCCATGCGGATCGAACGCGTGCGCAACGACAAATCGCCTTTCGGGTTTTATGACGGCGTTGTAGACCGTCCGGATATCGCCGATCGTTACGGACCGAATCATGTGTTCAGCGTCAAGCAACTGGAAACCTATGCGGACTGCCCATTCCGCTTTTTTGTCGAGTACATTCTGAACGTCGAGGAGACCGAACTGCCCGAAGCGGAATTCGATCCGCGCGTGCGCGGCCTGATTATGCACCGGGCGCTCGAACTGCTCCATCGCCGCTATCACGGATTGTCCGTCCTGGAATGGCCGCAGAAGGAAACGAGCGAAGCGGTTCGCGCCGCCGTGGATGAAGCGTTTGACCGGTTTGCCGTTCGCAGCGCCGCCACTACGCGCGGCGTCATAAACGCCGAGCGGCAACGTTTTCTCTTGTTGCTTGACCGGTATCTGTGCATCGAGATCGAAAAAAAGGATAAAGAATGGAAGCCCAGCCATTTTGAAGTGGCTTTCGGCGATGTACGCGATTCCAGTGACGATCTGGGGAAAAAGGAACCGTATCGGCTGCCTTTGGATAACGACACCGCCATCCTTCTGAGAGGCCGGATAGACCGAATCGATCTCCTCGGCAACGACACGGCGCGCATCATTGACTACAAGACGTCAATGCCCTCGCCGGATTTCAAGACCGGACGCTCCATGCAATTGGCCGTCTATGCGATGGCGCTCGAAGAACTTCTCATGCCGGGAAGGATATGCCGGGAAGCGCTTTTCCTGGCGCCCGGCAAAGCGGATCGCAAAGAGGCGCTTGGACGCACGATAAAGACGGACGAATGGCCGGAGCGCCGGGCCGCCGTAATCAATCAAATCATGAAATGCCTCGAAGGCATCCGCGCGGGGCGATTCCCGCCCACAACCGCCGACCGCGACAAGATCTGCGCCCATTGCGCGGCCCGGCGCGTGTGCCGGTTCGATGAAAACCGCATCAAACGCAAGGAGGCGGCTGCGCCATGAATCGCACCGAAGCGCAGCAAAGAGCGGTTACATCCATGCAAAAGACGCTTTGTGTGGATGCGGGTGCGGGATCCGGCAAAACCCGTGTGCTCATCGAGCGAATCATTTATCTGATCGAAGAACAAAACGCGGATCTCGACGAGATTGTTGCGATAACCTTCACGGATAAAGCCGCCGCCGAGATGAAAACACGGCTTCGCCAAGCCTTCCGCATGAAAGCCCCCCTCGACAGCGCCGAGGGCATGACGCGATGGCGTGATCTTGAACGGCGCGTCGAGACCGCTCGCATCGGAACGATTCATTCGTTTTGTGGAAATCTTCTTCGCGAGCATGCATTGCACATCGGCACGGATCCTGATTTTGCCGTGATGGCCGAAGCCGAAACCGCGCTTCTTCGCAATGAGACGGTATCCGCCGCCGTAACCCGATTACTTGATCTTGGCGATCCGGCCGCCCTGCGCACCGCAACCGAATTCGGGACGTCAGCCCTGATCCGTGAACTTGACCGTCTTCTTGCCCGGCGCGGCACACTTGAGCGCCTTGAATCGAACCTGCCGCTGCGGGAGCCGGCAGCCTTGGCTGAACGCTGGTCGGAAATCGTGCAACGGGAATACGAGGAACGGTTGCTAAATTTTGCCCAATCGCGGGACGTAAACGACTGGATTGATCAACTCGGATCGTTCGACGGTCTTTGTCTTAAGGCTTCCGATGGACGCGAAATCCAGCGGCAGGCAATACTGAAACAGCTCGTATATATTCGCGATAGCCGTGACATGACCCAATTGAAGTCATGTATCGAGGAAATCATATCTGCGCCAGCCGGGCATCCTTCCAGCAAGAACTGGGAATCGCCGGAAACATTCGAAAATGTCAAGAAGATCCTGGATACGATCAAGAAACGCATGGAAGGTCTGGCGTGGACCGATCCCGATCCCGCCGTCGAATCGCTCGCCGCACAACTGACCTGCGACCTGTTCTCACTGTTGGAACATGCCAGCAAGGCGTACAAGGCCGCGAAGGCGGCACGGGCCGCGCTGGATTTCGACGACCTGATCGCCTCCACATGGCGCATCCTGCATGACAACACCGATGTGCGCAAGCGTGTGGCACGAGGCATTCGCTTTCTGTTGGTGGACGAATTTCAGGACACCGACTGGATTCAACTCGACATCGTCCGCATGCTGTCCGACGAACCCGGCGGCCCGGATTGGTTTTTTGTCGGCGACGCGAAGCAATCCATCTACGATTTTCGCGGGGCGGAAGTGGAAGTATTTCAACAGCAACGCGTCGCTTCCAGGGAAACAATTCCCATGGCGCAAAATTTTCGCACCGTTCCGGAAATCATCGCATTTGTCAACGACCTGTTCACGTGCACGGGGATTCTGGAAGCAGTCGAGACCGAATACAAGGCGCTGGAGCCCCATCGTCCGCCCGCGAACGAGACGCGGATAGCGTTTCTCGTGCCGCCCGAACGGGAAGAAAAGGCGAACGTCGAGACGTATCGCCGCGATGAGGCGGATTTGATCGCCTGGCGCATCGAAGAAATGTGTGCGGGACCCCACCGCGCGATGGTTGAATCGGACGGCGAAGCGCGCCCTGCACGATTCGGCGACGTGGCTATTCTCCTGCGTTCCTTTTCCGATATTCACTTGTACGAGGAGGCCCTGCGAAAACGTTCGATTCCCTTTGGCGTTGTGTCCGGCAAAGGCTTTTACGAACGGCAGGAGATACTCGATCTGCGGAATCTTTTGACCGTCGTGGTGGACCCGTGGAATGAAATGGCGCTGTTGGGATTTCTCCGCGGCCCGTTGGCGTGTTTGTCCGACAATGCCCTTGCCGCCATGCAGTTGCATGGCGGTCTGGCGCGTGTGTTTTGGAGCGAGGAGATTCCAGCCCAGTTTCCCGAAACCGATAGTCTCAAACATGCGCGTTCGTTGATTGAAGAGTTACGCGGCAAACAGGACCTGCCGTTGGCGGCTTTCATGCGACATGCAATCGAGCTCGCGAAGCATGAGGCCATTCTTCTAGGCCAGTTTCACGGCGCGCGCAAAGCGTGGAATATCCGCAAGGCCGCCAATCTTGCCGAGGACTTTGCGCGCACCCAACCCGCGCGCCTCCCGGCTTTTGTCCAGTATCTTGACACGCTCGCCGACCGCGCCATTCGTGAAGGCGATGCCGTGGTCGAACCCAAGGATGCCGTGACGCTCATGACGGTCCACAAGGCCAAGGGCCTCGAATTCCCCATCGTCGTCCTGGCCGATTCGGGACGGCAGGAAGGCGGATCGCGCCCTGGTTTCTCGGCATTTCATCGCGATATGGGACTTGCAGTCCGTGTAACCGGCAACAAAGGCGAAACGATCCAGCCTTCGATATACAAGACCATGCGGAATGCCTCCGGCGCCAAGGAAACCGCTGAACATGCCCGTGTCCTGTATGTCGGCATGACACGAGCCCGCGACTGGCTCCTGTTCGGCGGAACCCCGAAACCCGGCAAGGGCAGTTGGCTTGCCATCATGAACGACGCATACCACCTTCTCGATCGCAGGCATGGCGAATTCGTCGAAACCGAAACTTGGAAGGCGATCGTCTGGCGCGAAGCGGCTCCCCCCGCTTCGGCGTCTGAAGAGAGCCGTGCGGCCGTCCCGGTAAATGTTGCCGCCATCGTGCGCCAAGCCGAGCCGATTGTATCGGTTCCTTCCCGGCGCACGATTTCCGTCTCCACTTTGCTAAACATGATGACCGGCATGGAAACCGACGACGAACCTTCACGTGAACCCTACAACGGATTCCCGGCGCTATCCGCCATGGAACGCGGCACGCTGGTCCATCGCCTGTTTGAAGTCTGGTCGCCGGGCGAACGTATGGATATCGAAGCGTTTCTTCTTCGAGAAGCCCCCATGCTGCATCTTCGCGAAACGCTCGCCGCCGATCTCGACGCCATCCTGAAACGATTTGAATCCGGCGCCTTGGCCCGCCGCATGGCCGCCGCGAAACGGATCGAGCGCGAGGCGCCGTTCCTCCTGCGCATCGGCGCGACGATCGTCTCCGGGACCATAGACGCCCTGATTGATCGGACACTGATCGTGGATTTCAAGACAGGGCGCATACATGCCGAAATGCACGAACGCTACGAATACCAGATTCATCTCTATGCCGCCGCGGTTCAAGCCCTTCTGGGCCATTCACCCACCGAAGCCCTGTTATACTATGCGGACCTCGGCGAAGAGTGCGCGGTGGATGTGAGTCCGCCACGCATTCGCGAGGCGCTGGAGCGAGCCGAAGCGGTTCTCGCCAATGATGTTGAACAAACCGGCATCGGGCTAAGGACATAAAGGACGAAAGGGACAAAATGGACATCCGGGACTAAAAAGATTGGAAAAAGCGCCGAGTAGTCTGCGATTTCTTGGTAACTTTCGTCTTTTTTCGTTCCCCGTATTTTCTTTGTTCCCTGAAAGCGTAAATTGTCAAACCTTCGAGGACGGCCCACCACGAAAGATATATCCACATTGATCTTCCGTTTTTTTCCGGCCCTTGCCCTGCTGGCGGCTCTTGCCCTTTCATTTCCCGCTTGCGCCGATGAGCAGCGCCTCTCCGAAGGCCTATTGACCATTGTTCACGACGCATCCGATGCGCCCCTCGCCCGCGAAACGATTGATATCCTCAAGGAGGCGCTCGCCGAATATACGACACGCCTGCCGGCGGGCGGCGATCCCATCACGGTCTATCTGTGCCGCACGATGCAGGAATTCAAGTCGCGCGCCGGCGCATACGGCCAGGCGCGCGTCGGCGGCGTGGCCAAGGCAGACAAGGGGGTCATCATCGCCAAAACGCCGGCGCTGTTGCCGCCGTCCGCGCAATTTCGCGGCATCATCCGACACGAACTCATCCATGTCCTGCTTGCGCGCAACACGGAGGCGGCCTACGTTCCCCGTTGGTTCGACGAGGGCGTCGCGATGGTTCTCTCCAAAGAAATGCGGTGGGAAAGCAGTTTCGAGGTGGCGCGCATGTATGTGCAGCGCCGCCTGATCCCCTACATCGAACTGAATTTCGCGTTCGCGCCGATAGGCGACGAATCCACCTTCGGCGGCGCCTATGCCCAGGCATTGTCCATGACGCGATGGCTTAAAAATCGCATGGGCGAAGATCGCTTTTGGCAATTGGTGCAATCGCTTCGCACGATGCCGTTCGAGGACGCGATCCGCGTGCATGCGAATCTCACGCCCGCCGGACTCGACGCCGGCTGGCGCGCTTCGTTGTGGAAAGTTGCCCTCGTCGCGTCGCTTGTGTCAGGATTTTCCGCGTTCCAGCTCATGGCGGTTCTGGCCGTCGTTGCGTATGTGTATAAATGGCGGCGCGGCCAGCGTATCCTGCAGCAATGGGAGGAGGAAGAAGAAGGCGAAGAACCGCCGGCGCCTTGGTGTGAATCCACCGAGGACGATCCGTATTTTTGGGAAGAAGAGGACGATGACGATCAGAAGTGATAGGCGCGTTGCGATAATCGGCGCAAGCGGCATCGGCAAGCACCATGCGAAGTGGTGGGCGCACGCGGGGGCCGATGTGTGCGCCTTTGCGGGAACGTCGCCGGAGTCCATCGCCAAGACGCACGACACGCTCACGACGCTCTTCGGATTTGCCGGACGCGGTTATACCCGCGTGGAGGAAATGATCGAGGTTGAGCGTCCGGATATCGTGGATGTCTGCTCCCCTCCCCCGCTTCACGCCCGACATGTGCGCGCGGCGCTGGAATCTGGTTGCCATGTCCTCTGCGAAAAGCCCTTTGTCTACGATCCCGCCCTGTCGCGCGGGGAATTGATGGATGCGGCGGCCAGTCTGGCTTCGCTTGCACAACGCCGCGGATGCCTCCTGTCCGTTTCAACGCAATATGCAGCGGCCGCGTTGTCATTTGCCCGGATTTGGGCCAATCGTGAGCCTGTCGCCCATTACCACGGCCATCTCGAATCGCCTGCACGCAACCGCCCTCCCGATCCGGTACGTGTTTGGGTGGATCTCTCCCCTCACCCCCTGAGTGTGTTGTTGAAACTGGCGCCGGATGGCGAAGTCCTCTGGAACACACTCGACACGCGGTTCGCCGGATACGAGGCCATCGCGAAATTCGACGTGCGGCGGGCGAACGGCGCCTGTCTGCATGCCGTTATCGTTACGCGCAACGCGCTCGATCCGCCCCTCAATGTCCGCCATTTCAAATACAATGGCTATCCGTTCATCGTGGAAGGACAAAACGACGAGAGTGGCGTCTACCGCGCGCGCATTGAAACACCCGATGGCGACCACATCGAGCCCGACATGCTGCACGCCTCCATCGTCGAATTCCTGCGCGGCGAGCCTGTCGCAACCATGGACGAATCGCTGCGCAATCTCGATTGGATGCTGCGCATCCGCGACACGGCGCGGGAGGCCGCACAATAACCATGCCCAAGCTGAACGCCGCAAATCTGCGATTGCTCCCTGGGCGCGCATATCCCCTGGGACCAGCCGTGCGGGCTTCGGGCGTCCGTTTCGCCGTGGTTAGCCGCCACGCCACACGCGTATGGCTCGCGCTGTTCGACAATGCCGACGATCGCGAACCGGCTCTGGAAATCGAACTCGATCCAGCCCGTTACCGCACGGGCGATGTCTGGAGCATTTATGTGGAAGGTTTGGCGCCCGGCGCATTCTACATGTACCGGGTTGACGGACCATTTGATCCGAAAGCCGGCCACCGTTTCGACAAAAACATCTACCTTTTGGATCCCTACGCCAAAATAATTGTCGGAGACATTCAGGAACGCACGGCCAAATGTGTCGCTTTTGGAGAAAGCCAGGACTGGGTGGACGACGTTCGCCCGCGCGTGTCCCTTGGAAATCTTGTCATCTACGAAACACATGTCCGCGGCCTGACCTTTGACACATCATCCGGCGTACAGCATCCCGGAACTTATTTGGGTGTGATCGAAAAGATCCCATATCTGAAGGATTTGGGCGTGACGGCCGTGGAATTCCTTCCGGTCCAAGAATTCGGCGAAACGCGACTCGGACGATGCAGCATCGCTTCAGGACAGGAATTGCACAATTACTGGGGCTACAACACCATTGGTTTTTTTGCGCCGACGGGCCGCTATGCCGTTCAGCCCGGCGCGCAACTCGACGAATTTCGCCAGATGGTTTCCGCGCTGCACAAGGCCGGGATTGAGATCATCCTCGACGTCGTGTTCAACCACACCTCCGAGGGCAATGAAAAAGGCCCGACGCTCTGTTTCCGCGGCCTCGACAACGCCATCTACTACATGCTCGACGAAAACGGCGCTTACCGCAATTTCAGCGGTTGCGGCAACACGCTCAACTGCAACCATCCGCTTGTGCGCGATTTCATCCTTGATTGCCTGCGTTACTGGGTCACGGTGCTCCACGTGGACGGGTTCCGTTTCGACCTAGCCTCGATCCTCGGTCGCGATACCAGGGGCCGCATCGTCGAAAATGCGGGACTCGTCGAGCGTATCGCCGAGGATCCCGTGCTGCGGGACACAAAACTGATTGCCGAAGCATGGGACATGGGCGGCGCCTACCAGGTCGGATCGTTCGGCGACGTGCGCTGGGCCGAATGGAACGGGCGTTATCGCGATGATGTCCGCCGTTTCTGGCGGGGTGACCCGGGCACACGCGGACACTTCGCGACGCGCCTCACCGGAAGTTCCGATCTTTACCAATGGGCCGGACGTACACCGGCGCACAGTATCAATTTCATTACCGCCCATGACGGATTCACCCTGCGCGATTTGGTTTCTTACAACCATAAGCACAACCGGCTCAACGGCGAGAACAACCGCGACGGCCTCGACGAAAACTTCAGTTGGAACTGCGGCATCGAGGGCGAAACCCGCAATGCGCAAATCAGCGCGCTTCGCCTGCGCATGCAAAAAAATTACCTTGCCACCCTGTTCTTGTCCCTCGGCATCCCGATGATGCTCGGCGGCGATGAATTCGGCCGTACCCAACAGGGCAACAACAATGCCTATTGCCAGGATAACCCCGTTTCGTGGTACGACTGGAGGCTCCTCGAAAAAAATGCGGACCTGTTCAGATTTTGCAAGGAAGCCATCCGGTTTCGCCGCGAAAATCCCGTTTTTGCCCGGCTTCAGTTCTTCGACGGCAAACCCTCCGTCGAAAACGGGGAGCCGGACATCGCATGGTTCGACAACACCGGCAAACCGCTGGATTGGGAAAAGGATGCGGGGTATTTCGCCTGTCGCATAGGGGGCATTGTAAACGGATCCATTGCGCTCTATTGCATGTTCAACGCTTCTTTCAGGGAAGTATCCTTCCGCATCCCCCGGGGCGCATGGGTCATGCGCATCAACACCAGCCTGCCGTACCCCGACGATATCCGCGATGCCCACAATGCGCCGGAAATCGAGGGCCGCGGACTGGTTACGCTTCCCGCCAAGTCCCTTGCCGTCCTGTCCGCCCAATCCAACCCCGAATCGTGGGATTGACGCGATTTTACAACGTGAATCCCTTAGCGATGTGAACGATGATGCCGGTGATATACAACGCAAAGCCGATGGAAAGGATGGCGGCGTACACCGCAAGGATGGCCTGTGCGCAACGTTTTAGCGTCTTGTCCCATTCGCCGGCTAGGGGAAGGCCGCCCAGTATCGCCAGCGGCACGGATAGCGACAGCGCGCAGAAAAGCAAGAACGGCATATTGACCGGCAGCCAGTCCCATCGCTCCAGTCCGGGATAAGGACCCAGGCTTGGAAACCGTTCGTAGCCGTAACGCACAAGGCGGAGCAGGCCGCGCATGCCCAGATCAAGCGCAACCGTCGCGATGATTATGGCGGCCGTTTGTCCCAGCACACGCCACGGGTCAACATGCGGGATGCCTTCGTTTTCCGACGCCAGATACATTTCGATATATAATGCCAGGTAGGCAATTAGGGCGATTGGACCGGTTATCCCAAGCAGAAGAAAAATTGCGCGCACAAAAGAAGGGTTCAGCCCAAAATATTCGGCCACTCCGCCGCACACTCCCAGCCAGCGGCAATTGTCTGTTGACAACGTCAAGCCGTCGGAACCGCCCGAAGTGTGCAGCGACACCATCGCCGGATCCGATGCCGTGCCCAATCGGGCAAGAACGGACTCGACTTCCTTGTCCTCCACCAAGCCGCCGCCCTTGCGCAGTTCGGCATAAATCCGGTTTTTCAAACGACGCAGGACGCGTTCGCGCGTATCGTCGCTGACGTCGCCCAAACCGTCCGCAACTTCACGCAAATAGCGTTCAATGATTGTTTCCTGTCGCTGTGTGAGCATCATGCGATCATGTGTTCCTTCGGCATTTTTAATTTTCTTGTGGCAACTCCCGCGCTCCGCGCATGGTTGTGGCGATCAACGAAATTGTCTACTTGACTCTAAGATGATCGCCGGACCGCCTTAGTATAACGATCCGATGAAGCGTTCAAAAACGAAACGGCGTGCTTATGAGTTCATGGGGCGATTCCCCGATTTCAAACAGATGCGCGCGTTCGCGGCCGCCGCCGTTCGGGCGATGTAGCACCAGCATTTGCCGACCGTCAAAACACCGGAACAACATGCCGTGCCCCGCGTCTTCATCGAACCATGGAATCTTTTGCTGCACCCACGGCCCGGACAAATGTCCCGATTCCGAATAGGCATACGACTGGACATAGCCTTTTTGTGAAAAACTCGACCATAGCATCAGCAGCGCGCCCTCTTTTGTGCGATGCAGAAAGGGACCGTCCGTGACAAAGCCCTTGCGCGGTCCGCCAAATCCGACTTCAACGACCCACGGCGCGGCAGACGCCCTGAACAACAGGATGGGATCGCCCTCGGCTTTCGACAAGTCAGGCGACAATTTGCGCGCACAAATTTCGCCATCCCGCGTTTGCGTCCACTCGTGGCAGAAGACAATCCACGGCTGCTTGTCCTCGCCGATGAACAATGTGCCGTCGAGACAATCCCAGTCGGGCGGAGTTACGGGGCCGTCTCCATGCACGCGATAAGGCCCTTGGGGGTTGTCGGCCACGAGGATTTGCGTGGCGCGTCGCCGTCCGGGCGCGTTGAAACTTGCGAACATGAAAAACCGTCCCCGATGGCGATGGACCTCCGGCGCCCAAAACTCGCGATCCCCCCAGAATCCCTCATGCTTTTCAAAGGCGATGACCGGCCCTTCCCACGTCTTGAGATCCATGCTCCAATAAACGGGGAAATCCACCGCATGCGACGCGTGTGTGCCGAAAAGGTAGTAACGCTTTTCCTCATCCACGGGCAGGATAAACGGATCGCGAATGTGGATGTTTTCAAGCGTCCATGCCTTTGCGGCGGCCTCCCCCGCTCCCAGCGATGCGGCAAGCGATACTATAATGGCAACGGCCACGGCCTTTCCTTATCGTTGTTTTTTGACCGAGCACTCTTGTCAAAAGGACAGGCTGGACAGCCTGTCCCACAAATATTACTTATAAATAGCCTGTTTTTGCCAGGTCGCGGATGTAAACGTCAAGCAGTGACCGGCAGCCGCCTCACACGGACCTTTTTCGGCGTTTCCACATTCGCGATTTTACCGATGCGGCCGCAAGCATGCCGACAAGGACCAGATAGGCGACTCCGTTGCCGCCTGAATTCGACGACGGTGAGACCGGGCCGGCTGCATGGAAACAGCCTTCGCCTTCTCCCTCCCCTTCGCCACCGGTGAATGTCAGCATAAATGTTTCCACAACGACATCGCCGGGGATCACGGTGACATTGCGGCTCTGGCCCGCATGGCTATTCGCGGACACTTCGACAAGGTGCGTTCCGCCGGCAATCGAAGGAAAAATAAACAGGCTGCTCGACAGGTCGCGCGCGGGCGCAATGGCGCCGATGACGGCCTTGGGCGCGTACTTGCTTTCCACGGGATTGTTCGTGGCCTGGCTCTGAACGGCCACGACGAGCGAGGCGTCCACCAGCGATCGCCCGATGTACGGCTTGAACGTGACGCTGCCGGCTTTGCCCGCGCCGCCAACGATGCGCGAGCCGATATCCGTGTCGGTGTACGCGCCCCAGTCGTTGTACTGCGCGCTGACATCGTCTCCCGCTTCATTTTTGATAAAAAAGCCTGAACTCATGTTGAAGCGGTTGAATCCTGTCGTGCTGGCGGAGGCGATATTTCCAAGCATCGGCGTTTCACCGCTGGTCTTGCCTTCCGGCGGACGAATGAATATCGCCCCTTCGAGAATGCTTTCAAACGTGTTCCGCGTGACGTTGATTCCGGAATCCACCGCGTACACGCCGTATTCCACCCGCTTGATCGTGCAATTTCGGATGGATGAGGGTGTCGAGCCGGGGCGCGTCACGAATACGGCGATGGCGTGCGGGCTGTCGCCGCCGTTGAAAACGACGTTGCGCACCTGCATGGCGACATTGTCAATGCGAAGCAATTCGGCCGTTGCGGTGACGGATGCCGGAAACGTCACCGTGCAGGATCGCAGACCGCATCCTTCCGCCGCAGTCAAAACCACATGCTCGTCGTCCGATGCCTGATAATACCGGATGGTCGTCGCTTCCGCGTCGGCGCCCTCAATGCGCGTGTACGGCCGGAAAACAACGCGCTCGTCGTACGCGCCTGCGGCGAGATAAATCGTGATGGGGAACAGGGCAGTCCCTTCCGGCACGGACATCATCGCATGATCGATCGTTTTCCACGGTTCCGCCTGCGATCCATTTCCCGTCAGGTCGTCTCCGGATGGCGAAACATAAAATTTCGATGGCGGATCGTTTTCATCTTGCGGATTCGTTCCGCGCCGGAATTCCTCGCGGTTGTCCAGGTGATCGTTGTCGGAATCCTCCGCATCATCGGCCGGATCGAAAGCAACGAGTCCGTTGTCGTTTTCATAATCATCCGGCAACCCGCCGCCATCGGTATCCGTTCCGAATTCATACGCGCCGATATCGGGACCGTCGTTCATGGGACGTGTCGCCCCGAGCACATCCGTGGCCGGCGCGGAGGCATCCCCCGCGTCAATCGCGGGCGAATCCCAGCTCAACTGATACGGAGGGTCGTCCACGAGGCGGAAGCGCGGGGCGACGTCCCGATTGCCGGCGCCGATGTAACCGCCCTCGACGATACTGTTGGTTACCGTGCAAAAGGCGTCTTCATAAACATGAATCGAGCGCGGGGCGTTACCGTACAGGATGCAATTTTCAACGGTGGCCGTCGAAGACGTCCACACCAGCAAGGCCCCCTTGTCAATTCCGTCAGATGACCGATTGCCGGCCAGCGTGCAGTTCAACAAAGCCGCCGAGCACTGAGAAGCAACGTAGACGGCGCCTCCGCTCAGCGCGGCCTCGTTTCGTCCAAACACCGTGCTCGTCGCCGACAATTGGGCGTTACTGGCCGCATAAACGCCTCCGCCAATACCCGCCGTATTGTCGAGGACCATGCATTGGTTCAACGTCACGCCGCCGCCGTAGATAAAAACGCCGCCGCCCCCACCGCTCTCATTGGCTTGGATTCGCGACGACATGATCTCGATGGAACCGTTGACCACACAGATGCCGCCGCCCCGCACAAAGGATATGTTGTCCTCGATAATGCACCGGTTCAGTCGCAGCAAACCGCCGGTGACATTCACGCCGGCGCCCGAATCGTGCGGCGGATCGTCTCCGGCATCCGCATTGCCTCCGGAAATGGTGAATCCATCGAGAAGCGCCTCGCCTTCCGCGAGCGTGACGACATGACAGCTGTTTTCGCCGCGGCTGGAGAAACCGGCGCCGTCGTTGCTGTTCAAGTCGCCGGTAAGCACCGTCCGCCGGGTATTGGGGTCCCGGTCGCCGCGCGATTCCGCGCCCGGCGGGAAACCGCCATACACCGACACGCCGCTTTTCAGACGAAACGACAAGGTCCGGGCGCCATTGGAACCGGCGGGCGCATAAATCCCCGCTGCGACCCACAGTTCATCGCCCGGTTGTGCGGCGTCCAGCGCATCCGCGGGAGAACGATAGGCTCGATCCCACGAAGAGCCATCCACCGGCGCCCCCGTGGCCGCCGCATCCACGCGCAGCACCGCCGCTTCAACGATATCGGCAGTCAAAACACAGGCCGCAAGCACTACCATCACGAAACGCATGGAGCATCCTTTCCACAATGGCCAGTCGCTGGCCGCCCTGCCCCTAACTGCCCTACACTGTCAATTGTAACTTACCATGAAACGGCCATCCGCGCAACTGTTTTTACCGGCGCTCTTTTGATATCTTGACGCCGGCAGGACCACGGACGGCCGAATCCAAGGCGGCCGGGAGGACAACGCATGGTTGAAACGGCTTTCCCTTTCGCGGACCGTTTTCTCGAGGAACGGTGCAATCTTTGCGGCATTTGCCTTGCGCAGTGTCCGGTTCTCGAATGGCCCATCGAGCGGGCGCAAGCCGAATTCCGCAAACTGCTTGAAGCCGGCTGGTCGGAAGCAGCCGAACGCTGCACCGGCTGTATGGCGTGCAACATTCTGTGTCCGCTCGGCGCCAACCCGCACACGCGCATCATGCTGGCATGGCAGGATCGCTACAAACGCGAGGGTCTGCCCGTGCGTGCACGATGGGTACTCCCCTACCAGCGCCCCTCCATGATTACGAAAAGTCTCGAATCCCTGCCGCCAGATGAACGCGCCATCGTCGCACAATGGGAGCAAAACGTACGCGAACCGCGGGACGCCGGCACGGCCATCTATGCGGGATGCAACATGATGCTCCAGCCGCGCCGATTGGCCTCCCCCATTTTCGCGGGCATCCCCGTTTTCGGCTCGCTCGACTTGTGCTGCGGCGAACCGCTCTATCGCATGGGTTGCTGGGACGCCGCGCGCAAGGCGGCGGAAAACGTCCGGCAAACCATCGGGCAAATGCGTCTCGAACGCGTTCTCGTGCCGTGCATGGCGGGCTATCATCTATTCCGGCATGTTTACCCGGAAGTGTTTGGCATCCCGCTCGATGTCGAGATTGTGTCGCTGCTCGACTGGATTGACGAACGAATCGCTTCGGGGAAACTGCCGCTCTCGCCGCTTGGCAAGCGGGCGGCGGTCCACGACAGTTGCTGGCCGAAGGCTTCCGGCTCCCATTTCCTGGATCTCACACGCAAGTTGCTCGCGGCCTGCGGGGTCGAAGCCATCGAACCGGAGCACTGCCGGGAACGGGCCCTGTGCTGCGGAATGGGCGTGGCGGCCGCGCGCTTTTCCCTCTGCCACATCGCGGACACGGCCATCAAACGCCTCCGCGAACTGCAAAAAACCGGCGCCGACTTTATCGTTGACGATTGCGCGGGATGCGACTGGATTTTCGCGATTGCGGGTCTTATCCCGTCGGTAAAACCCGCTGTTCCGATCTACCATCTGCTCGATATTGTCCGAATGGCCGCCGGAGAAAAAGTCAATCCGGGGGCGCGCCGTCTCGCCAAATCCATGGCCAAGCACTCCTTCGCCCCCCTTGCCTCCGCGTACTTGTCCGGCAGGCGAATTCGGATTGATTGAACACGGCGCTTCTTCATGCCAGAATAACGCTTCCATTCGACAACGAGGTGTGCCGTGATTGATTTGATTCGAGATGCGGAAGCGGTGCTGATGCGTGCGCTGGCCCACGGCGGCGCGTTCGCTGAAATCTATTTCGAGGAAACGTCCGCGACGTCAATCCGTTTCGAGGACGGCAAAATCGAACGGATCAACAGCGGCACGGATATCGGCGCCGGTATCCGCGTTCTGACCGGCGACCGTACGTGTTACGCCCATACGAACGACGTTTCGCTCGAAGGATTGCTGGCCGCGGCGGATACCGTCGCGGGTGCGGTTTCGGAACCGCGGGCATCGTATTCGTTCGATTATCGGCCAGATCGTTTCGAGATGCCCGTGGCAAAACCCGCACAGGCCGTTTCGACGCGGGAGAAGGCGCGCCTGCTGGCCGAAGCCGGCCGCGCGGCCCGTAAACACGATTCGCGCATGGTTCAGGTCGCGGCCACCTATACCGATTCGACGCGCCACGCGATAATCGCCAATTCGGAGGGACGCCACGTCGAATTGGTGCGCCCCCAGATCATGCTCATGATACACGCCGTCGCGGCCCGGGACGGCGTTATCCAGACCGGCTATCATGCCGTCGGCGGAACGTCCGGCTTTGAATTGTTCGACAATGCACCGCCCGAATCCGTGGCCCTGAAGGCCGCGCGCCAGGCCTGCCTCATGCTGGACGCCTCACCCGCGCCCGCCGGCCGCATGCCCGTCGTCATCGCGGGCGAAGCCGGCGGGACCATGATTCATGAAGCCGTCGGGCACGGACTTGAAGCGGATCATATCGAAAAAAACATGTCGAAGTATTGCGGACGACTTGGCGACATGATCGCGGTCCCGGAAGTTACCGTCATGGACGACGGCACTCTACCCGGTCTGCGGGGCTCGTGCCCCGTTGACAGTGAAGGGACGCCCGCACAGCGAACCATCCTCATCGAAAACGGACGGCTTGTCCGATTCTTGAACGACCTGCGCACCGCGCGCAAACTCGGCATGACTCCCACCGGCAACGGCCGCCGCGAATCCTTCCAGGACAAGCCGATCCCCCGCATGACCAACACGTTCATCGCGCCCGGCAAGGCCAATCCCGCAGATCTCCTGGCGTCAACGCCGCAGGGCCTTTATGTCCGCAAGATGGGCGGCGGACAGGTCAATCCCCTAAACGGCGATTTTGTGTTCGAGGTCAGCGAAGGCTACCTCATTCGCAACGGCCAACTTGCCGAACCCGTCCGCGGCGCATCCCTTATCGGCAACGGGCCGGACGTATTGCTGAATATTGACGCCGTCTGCGACGATTTGGGTTTCGTCGTCGGCACCTGCGGCAAGGACGGCCAGGGCGCGCCCGTCACCAGCGGCCAGCCCACCATCCGCATACGAGAATTGACCGTCGGCGGAACGACCTAATCCCAAGCCTTCACGTTCAATTTTCATTTGTTTTTCTCTTTCGATATGCTTGGAACGTGAAATAAAACGGTATTCGATCGGCAAGATGTGTGATCATCGGCCATGTCACATTTTCTTGGGAAGGAGGGCAGCGGACTATGATCGTGATTCTCCTTGCCGTATACACATCAGCCGCATCCGCACCAGACGTCTCCTTTAAAACGGCATTGCCGCAGGTGTATTTGATTGACTACGCGGCGACCCATGTGGGCAATCCGCAGTACCTCGAGACCATCGCCGAAGCGCCGCCGGACATCCTGCACGTGGGGCACGACCTCGCGTTCAAGAGCCACTTGGGGCCGTGCCGGGGCTTTGGATCATTCCCCGCATCTTATGATCTGATGTCTCCCGATGAATGCGACGTGGAAATCGCTCGGCTGCGCGAATATGTGGACACGCTTCATCGCGCAGGCGCGCGGACGGTGATTCCCTACATCTGCGACGTATTCCTTTTCGGCGACCATGAGAAACGCACGGGATTCTGGACGTTCTACGACCACTGGGCGGACTATAAACGGTTCGGATTCGGAAAGAAGCCCGAAACGGACCCGATCGAATGGATGCAGAGCGACGAGCGCCGGCCCTTCGAGCGCAACGACATGTTTGTCTACGAACCGTGTATCAACCATCCCGACTGGCAGCGCTATCTGCGGGCCATCGTTCGGCTCGTCGCGCAATGTGGTTACGACGGGGTCTTCGTGGACGTGAATTCGTTCCGCTGTCCGCACGCATGTTGCCGAAGTCTATTCTGGAAGTACCTGCGCGAGCGCTACTCCGCCGAAGAAGTCAATAAATTGTTTGGCTTCGATTCGCCAAAGTCGGTACGACTAAACGAGAACGGCAAAGACCTGTTGGCGGTGGAAACGTGCCGCTTCCGCGCGTGGAGTTTCGCGCGGCTGTTCACGATGCTGAAGAACGAGGGCGCGGCGATTCATCCGGGATTCATGCTGCTGCCGAACCTCTCGCCGATGGCGCATATCGCGGGCGTCCGCCAGCGCATCGGCAACGGCCAAGATGTCGGGCGATGGGCGACGGTATGCGATTGGCTGATGTTCGAGGAGATGCAGCAGCCGGGCCTCTTCGGAGCAGGCACGATTTCCGACTGCACGCTGCAATACAAGCTCGCATTCGCAAACCGTGTTCGCGGCGGTATGCTGTTGTACCATGCGCGCGATTCCGACGGCGTCTCGCTTGCCATGGCCGAAGCGGGCGCGGGCGGTGGCGGCGCGCTCATCCAAGGCGGCTACGAAAGTCCCGAAGCGCGAAACCGGTATCGCGCGTTCTGGCGGGACAACCGGGATTTCTTCGAAGGATACGAGCCGTGGTCGCAGGACGGCGTCTGTTATTTCCGCGACGAGTTGTACTGGGGGAACCTCGCCCACTTGCATGCCATCTATCGTCTCCGCGATCACCTCGCCCGACACCACGTCCTTTTCGATTTCATTGTGGACGGTGGTTTGAAACCCTGGAAATTGCGCGGTTACAAAGCCGTCATCTTGCCTTTTCTGACTCACCTGAACAACCGGGAGCTCGAAGCGCTTCGCGAATATGTTGAAGAAGGTGGCGTATTGGTCGCGATGGGCGATTGCGGCACATTCGACGAGTTGGGACGGCGGCGCGCACGCAGTCCGTTTGTGCGATGGACGGATTCCGCAAACACGGAAGGCTCATCCTTCGTCCGGCACGTAAAGAAAGGGGCTTTCCTTTCGATCGATGACTTGGACGCCCACGTCCCCCCTTCCCCGTTCAACCTCTACGACCTCGGCGAAGAGGAAGCAAACGATATCGAAATTGTCATGCGGCACGCGATGGACGCTCCCGCCATTGTGAAAGAATCGAGTCCGCTTCTCGAACTAATTGCCCCATTGGCAAAGACTGACTTGACTGTCGCCGGCCCAGAAACGCCCCGCACCGTCCAAGTGAGCGCTTTTGTGAAACAGGACGCCGCCGGCGGCTCCCTCGTGCTTCACCTTTTGAATTACAACCTGCCGATCCATGGATTGGCCAAATCCGGCCCGCCGGTTCCTGTCCACGACATCACCATTGATGTCCCGCTTCCCCAAGGTTGGCGAGCCATATCCGCCGAAACAATTGCACCGGATGCCCCGCCGGAAAACATCGCCTTCACAAAAAGCGGATTGCGCACACGGGCCCATATCCCACAACTGAACCTGTACAAAGTATTGCGAATCCGCTGCAAGACCGACGTCAGGCCATAGCCTTCCCAACCGTAACGGTTATTTTGGCCATGCTTCCTTCATGCGGCGGATCAAATCTATCGAATTCCGGTGAACGGCCGGGGCCACGTCCGGGCCGCCGCTGTTGACCTCGCCGTACTGGCCCTTTTTCGTCCCATAGGCAAATGGCGGCTTCGTATCCCATTGGCTCTTGGGAATGATATAGCCGATTTCATCGTTGGCAAGGCCAATAACCATTTTGACCTTGCCGTCCATTTCCTGGCGCAGGGGCGGCACCTCGACCGGGGCAATCGGAAAATCTTGGCCGGCCGGCGCCTCGACGCCACCTTCGCCGATCTCGACATACAGTTCGCCGGGAACCGTCAACATATCGAGATCGCCCACGCGCGCGAAATTGACTTCAGACCGCGCACAGATGCCCTCGGACGTCAAAAAAACGCCGGGATGAATCAGACCCAGCAGGATCGCATACTTGAACAGGCCGGACATCGGCGCGTAAAACGTCTTTGCCGCAATGCCGACGCGCGGATTTTCGCACTTGATCACATTCGGCCCCCGCAGGCCCTTCACCGTGAGAATGGCGAGATTCTCGCCAAGCGCCTGCGCCTTTTCCCATGAATCCTCGCGATACGTGTCCACGCCATTGCGGTGCGGCACCGTCGTGTGCAACTGCGTCATCAATCCCCCGACCATCCCCTGGAAATACAGGCACATGCCGCCGAGTCCCTCGACGCCGCCCGGATTGGAAACGCCATTTTCGACGCCATCGCGCCAATATCCGCAGAAATCCGACGTGATCAGCGGATTGCTGCCGCCGAGCGTTTCGGGATGATTGCCCCAAGAAACCATGGTCGCGATGGTTTCATCGGCGCCGTGCTTGGTAAAACGAGCACAACAGATGGTCTTGTCTATGACGATGGGCTTGCGTGAATCGTCAACGAAATCCTCCGGCTTCTCCAGGGTAATCGGCACGATGTACATGTCGGCCGGCTGAAGACCGCGCACCGCCTCCTCGACCGCCTCCTTGCAGGCCTTCTTGATCCGGTCCATGTTCTTGTGGTCGAACGCCCACGGCGTCGGGATCGGCCCGCTCCAGTTGCCCATGGTATCCGGCGTCTCGTGGTTGTGGAGACTCGAAAAAATCACGTGATCGATCTTGAGGTTCGGATCGATCATCTTCCGCATGTCAATGAATTTATCATGGAAAATACCGATGGCGTCCAGGGTCACCATGGCAATGGTCACACCGTTGTTGCGAAATGCGATGGCGCGCGCCCAGATGGGATCGTGGACACCCTTCGCGGGACGGTTGCTGCCGAACCCGGCGATCCACACCGGATCGAACTTGCCGTTGTGATTGCGGTCGTTATAGGTGTCGTTGCCGGCCACCATCTTGATCTTGCTCATCCAGCCTTCTTTCGGCTTGTACTTGTTGTCGTTGTCCACGTCGTCATACGTGTCGTATTGGGCCAGGTCCGGCGTGATGTCGCGCTTGGCGACGCCCACCTGCAGGACGCCCGCCGGTTGGTCCGCGTTTACTTTGATAAAGTCCACCTTGTAGAAACGGTGCGGACCGATCATGCGCGAACCGAAAAACAGGACGATCAACACGACCACGATACCCAGCGCAGTGATTATTTTGTGGCGGCGGATAAACGAATCTTCTGAAAACACGGGGCAACCTCCTCTGTACTACTGCCATGGCCGACATTTACTTCGGCCTCAACTTATCTGGAAAGAAGCAATCATACACGATAGACGCTTCGCGCGAAAAACCGCCGCGAATTTCTTTCCGCACATAAGACTGAACTCCGTTCATTCGGGTTTCCAGATCCAGGGATCGTCCATTGCATGGTTGCACAGTGCAACCACAATTTGTATAATATATTTGAACACTAAAGAGGCAGGAGACAAACCGATGGCCACATTGCATGTGCGGAACGTTTCAGAGGACTTGCATGCGCGACTCCATCAAATCGCGGCAGCCGAAAACCAGTCCTTGAGCGCGGAGGTCGTCCGTTTGTTGGCGGACGCCGTTGAGCAGCGAGAACGGAGATCCGGTCAGAAGCGGGTTCTGGCCGGAATGCGCCGCAGGCGTTTTGTTCCGAGCGCGGGGACGCCCGACAGTCTCACGCTGCTTCGGGAAGACCGCTCGCGATGATTCCGCCTTCTCGGTGCGTGATAGACGCAAGCGTGGGCATCAAACTGTGTGTCAAGGAATCCCTCTCCGATAGGGTGGAGTCGCTTCTTTCCAAAGAGGGCGCCGATGAAAACACCCGGCGATACGTGCCGGATCTGTTCTTTGTGGAATGTGCAAACGTTCTCTGGAAATATGTGGTGCGCTTTGGATATTCCGCCAAGGACGCCCGGCGCATCATGACGCTACTCCGGCGGCTCGATCTCATGGCCATTTCCACCGAAATGCTCCTTCCCGAAGCGCTCAATATCGCCATTGGACATTCCATTTCGGTATATGACGCATGCTATGTGGCGGCCGCCGTCGCAGTGGAGGCTCCGCTGATTACAGCGGACGAACGGCTTGTCGAATGTATGCGGGACACGGCATACCGTGTTCATTCGTTGCGGCAATTGCGCTGAAATGTTCATTCCCGTGCATGGCGCCGGATGGCGGATTAGGCCATGGCCAACACTTCCGCCAATGCCCTGTACATCCACGCAACTCCCCAGCGCATGCAGACCAAACGGGATGTGAAGAAGGGGTATTTGCGGTAATAGGTGGTCCCATCGCGCGTATTGCGCATATGCGAGTAAGCCCATTCGAGACTTCGGACAGCCCGTTCGCGGGCATCGGGAAAGCGCTTGGAAAGCATGGCGGGACACAAAATGCTTTCGGCGCAGGCATGGATGTCAACGGGATAACGTCCGTGTCCATTGATTGGCGCGCCATCCGGAGCAAACAGGCGATCGCGATAGTAAGCGTATCCGGATTCCAGTGCTCCCGCGAGTTTATCGCGAAGTGGAAGATCCAGCCCCCCCTCGACAATCCCAAGAATTTCGTACAGCGACCGGAGGACGAACCCGGTGTGGTAATGGTCCACAAGACGCAGCAGACTCTCCTCGAACGGTTCCGAAGGTTCATATTCTCCATACGGCCATGAACCATCCGGTCGCTGGCGTTCGAGGGTGAAACGCAAGGCCGGCACGACAGGATCGAGGAAACGATCCGCGCCTGTCAGCGCATGGGTCCGAACAAGATGGGCGGCGACGTGGAGGTTGGCATTGTGTACGCGGCGGCGATCGCCGGGCGTGTAGGCGAAACAGATCGTGCCGTCGTTCTGCGGCATGCGCGGAATGTCGTGAAGCAGATGGTCGGCGATGCTCGCGACCGCTTCGCGATAAACCGCATCGCCTGTTATGCGGAAGGCCAGGGCGAACGCCTCGCCCGCAATGGCCGCGACGACGGCAATCGGCGTGCCGCGCGGCGTATCAAGACCCTTGGCATGCACGTCGAACGGATATCCCCACGCCAGGCCGGCGTAACCCGGCTCGGCATGTTGGATCAACCATTGCAGGAAATACCGCGCGCGGTCGAGATGCGCGCTGCCACCCGTGGCCTCGAATCGCCGCAGACGACCCAGCGCCGCCAAGGCAAAAGTTTTCGGATTGCGTTGCGGCTGTATGCGGAGCATGGAGCGGCTCGCGTTTGGGAGCGCGTCGCTAAACAGCGACGTGGCCTTGCGCAACAGCGGATACGGTTGGGCGGCGCGAACGAGCCGGTGCTGCTTTATGTCGAACGGATCGAAACCGCACCCGTCATGCGCGTCAATATATCGTTCGAGTTGAGCGATCCACTCGTGTGAATTGCGGATTGCGGATTGCGGACTGCAGGCTGTGGAGTCATCCTTCATCCTTCATCCTTCTCAGGGATTGTGGCACTTGCGCAGGGCTTCCTGCGCAATCCAAGTGGCGCGAAGGCCGTGGCGGGCGGTTACGCTGAGTTCCCCTTCACCGCGAATGGCCTTGATGAAATTCTCGAGCAGCTCGTATTGGCCCTTATGCTCGATTTTCTGATGCGCGGCCTTTTCGGGCAGACCGCCGAAGCGAATGCCCATGAAATTGTCTATCACGATGATGGCGTTTCCGCCCGCGATTTCGATGTATTCCTTGGAAATGGACGGATGCCCGATGGCGCAGTAGACGACGGTTGCGAGCGATCCGTCCGGGAATCGCATCGTGACGCTGAGATTGTCCGAAGGAATAATCGCCTGCGTATTCGCATCAATGCGGTCGGCGCGGATATCTATCGGGTCTTGGTCGAGCAGCCAGCAGCAGAAATCGAAGAAATGCACGCCTTCGCCGACGATGCGCCCGCCGCCCTCGATGGGATCGGTCGCCCAATGGCCAACGGGCAGCGCGCCCGCATTGCATCGGTACAGGATCATCTTCGGACCGTGCATGCGTGGCAGCAGGGCCTTGGCCCGTTGGCTGAATTTCGAAAAGCGGCGGTTGAACCCGACGCTGAGCAGCACACCGGCCTTTTCGACCGCGGCGCAGACTTCCTCGCAGTCGGACACCGTAATCGCGAGCGGCTTCTCGACGAAGACATGCTTGCCGGCCTCGGCGGCGGCAATCGCCAGCGGCTTGTGCATGTTGTGCCGCGTCGCGACAATGACCGCCTGTACGCGGTCGTCGGCAAGGACTTCGCGGTAATCCGTCGTGCAATAGCGCGCGCCGTACTTTTCGGCGGCCTGTTTCGCCTTCGCGCCGGCCACGTCCACGACGGCTTCGAGCCGTGCTTCGGGCATCTTCGCCGTATTCGGCAGATGAAACGCGCTCGCAAATCCGCCCGCGCCGATCACCGCCACGCCGACCTGTTTCGTGACCGGATTTTTCGGTTTTACGAGCAGACGCCGTTCCGGCGGGGGCCCGGTTTGTTCCTGTTCGCCACCGTACGCAATCAGCGCGGCGATGGTGTTCGAATCCTTGTCGAGAATGGCCTTGTAGGCCTCCGCGGCCTCCGCGATGGGTTTGACAACGGAAATGAGGGGCTTTACGTCCACCCGTTTGTCCGCGATCATGCGCAAGAACTCGGCCATGTTGCGGCCCTCGGTCCAGCGGACGTAGCCGATGGGATAGTCCAGGCCTTTCTCCTCGTAACCGGTGTCGTAGCGGCCCGGCCCGTACGAGCAAGAAAGCCGAAAGTCGAGTTCCTTCATGTACATCGGTTCGCGGATAAGCTGCATGCCGACCGCGCCGACCACAATCACGCGCCCTTTCTGTCGGCAAAGATCCAAGGCGGACTGGGTCACGACGCTGTCCTTCGACGCCGCGCAAATGATAACCGCATCCGCGCCATAGCCCGCCGTCCACTCGTCGGCAACGGCGCTCAGTTCGCCGGGCGCGCAGGCGGCATCCGCGCCGAACCGGATCGCGAGCTCGCGGCGCGCGGCGACCGGATCGGAACCGATGACGTGGCAGCCGGCGGCTCGCGCAATCTGGACCGTAATCTGGCCGACGAGCCCCAGTCCCATGACGACGATGGTTTCGCCCAAGGTCGGCGCGGCCTGTCGCACGCCCTGCATCGCGATGGCGCCAATGGCGACGAACGCCGCTTCCTCGAAACTCACACCATCGGGAATCGGCGTCAGGAGTTGTTGCGGAACCACGTCATACTCGGCGTGGCTGGCATGGCCGACACCCGCGCATGCGACACGGTCGCCCGAGCGATAACCCTGGAGGCCGTCACCGCACTCGATGATCGTGCCCGCGGCGCTGTAACCCGGCGTCTGGAACTCGAACAGTTTGTTGCGGACGATGTCCAGAGTGCCTTTCAAGCCAATCGTCGCAAGTTTGCGTTTGACCTTCTCGATATTGAGCGGATCCTTGGCCTTCTTCATCGCGTAGGATGCGACGCCGCCTTCGGACACGAACGACGATTCCGTGCCGGAACTGATCATCGAACAATGGACGCGCACCAGCGCCGAACCTGCCGGCGCCGTCGGAACCGGTAGTTCATGCACCTCGACCTTGCCGCCGCGCACAAGTACTTGTTTCATGCATACGGATTCCCGTGTTGAACGATAAATTGATTCTTATGATACGGTCCTGTCCTGAAAGGCGCAAGTCGCAACAACAGGCGCGGTGAAAATCAATACTTCTGAATAAATTGAGCACATCATCCTTGCCCGAATTACTTCACAAAAACTCAACGCAAAGACGATTGAATCCCGCGACGTGTTTGATCTTTCTTTTCAACATGGCGACGTTGCGCCTGTGTTTTTTTGACCGTCATTTGAATACTTATTCTTTGCGCAGGGCCTGCGACAGGAACAACGCAACGTGCTCGAAGACCTCGCGGCTTCCTTCGCCATTGACGATGCCGTGACGGTCGCGTTCGAGGATGTACAGCGTCTTTCGGGTCGTGCCGATTTTGTCGAAGACGGCAGGGCCGCTATCGGGATGGACGATGGGATCGCGCGATCCCTGAATAACGAGAGCGGGTGAAGAAATTTTTTTCAGCGAATCCGCCATGATGTTCATGGCTGTGGTGAGTTCGGCAACGGTGGCGACCGGATTGGTGGTGTAGTTGATGTGCCGGTTTTCGGGGTGATTCTCGACATATTCCCAACGGAACCGGTTCCAATGAAACCGTTTCATCCACGCATTCATCTTCACGATGGAAGGGGCGTATTTTGCGGATGAATTGCGCAGATGCAGGGGCGCGTCAATGGCAAACACGGCGCTTGTGGTTTCCGGGCGTCGCGCGGCGGTCAGGAGCGCCATGCCGGCGCCCATTGAAAACCCGCCGACCACGACCCGGTCGCTGAGGGTGGCGGCGATGGCACATGCCCGTTCGATCGAGGCATACCAGTCGTGCCAAGTTGTCGTGGCGAGGTCCGCGGGGGACGTGCCGTGGCCCTTCATGCGCACAGCATAAACGGCATAACCTTTGCCGCGCAGAAACTCGGCCATCGCGCGCAATTCAAGCGGCGCGGCCATATACCCGTGAATCAGCACGATGGCCGCCTTGGCCGGCCGCCACGGACGCAGCAGAAACGGACGCCCCACCTCGATGGGTTTGGTGACCCCGTCCTCGTAGGTTGCCGCATAGTCGCGTTCAAACGAACGCTGGTCCTCACTGGTTAAAAGCAGGCGAACCTCGCGCCGGACCAGTGCGTTGGGAGTCCATGCGGCATGACGCATCAGGCGGACAATCGCCGGCATGGGATCAATGGTCTCGAAATAGGGCGCCAACGCCTGGTCGGCAAAGACGGGCACTTCTTTTACACGCCGGTACAACCCGTTTTCCACCCGAAGAAGACCCCGTTCGACACAACCCGCCATGAAGGCTTCGTATTGCGGCGATGCAATGCCCCGGATAATGGCATCGAACGTTGTGCGGTAGTCGCCATGAAGAGGCCCAGCGGTTTCCGCCTCGGCCCGCATCGCGCAAAGATACGCGCGGAGGCGGAACGCGCGATCGGTAAACGTGGATCGCCATTCGCTCCGCAGCAGACCGGCCAGAATATGCAGCGGATGCAACATGGCCAGCAGATGGACATCGGCATCGTAGCGGCGTTTGATCCGGCGCGCCGTCTCGGACACCAAAGACTGCGGATCCGATTCCATGGCGTCGAAACGCAGGATGCCGCCCGTAAAGACCTCGTTCCATTCCGGCGTTCCAATGAAGGATTCCACATCTATAGGCAGGCCAAGCGTCAAATGAATCTCCGCGTCGGCCCCCAAAACCGTACCCGAAACCGGCAAATCGCCCAAATCCGCCCCGTTCCCTTTGCGGGCCACGGCCGCGCCTAGCCACACGAAAAGTTCCGTTACGCCGTGTGGCGGATAATAACTGACATTCACGGGTACGATAACCGTCTGTCGTTTTGCATCCGCGTCGCCTTCCGAAGTCCCTTCGCGCATCGCAAGACGCCGCAAGAACGCCGCGCGCAATGCCAGCATCGCCGGCTCGGTGTGCGCCACGGGCACGTGCGGCGTGCCGTTCTTTCCGGATGTGTCCCGCATCAGCGAAAGCCATAATCCCCCTCCGTTCAACAGGGACGGCACTATATCCTCGTCTCGGTCGGGACGGGGAGAAAGCGTGATGGCGTGGGACTGCAAATACGCGCCGATGCGGCCCACCAGCAAGCGATCCTCGGCCAAAACGCCCACCGAACGCTTCAAATGCTTTTGAAAAAGAAAGGGAATCAGCAAAGACTCGAGCCTTCCCTGCCGATTGGACACGAGGATTGCATCTTGTTCCGGACGAAGCGCCTCGCGCTGATGGATATGCACCGCTGCGCGGACTATCTTGTCCCCGGTATTCTTGAGCCATTCTGTCGAATGCAACGCCACAAGCGCCATGCGTCTGTTACTCCCTGAGGACGCTATTGTAACGAAATTTGAACCGGCCGGTGCAAATGGATTTCCTTTTCCGGCTCGGATCTGCCAGAATGGGTGCATCGGTTTCAGAATGCGTCAGGACAGGCGGGCAGGTCTGTCGTCGCGGGAACGGAAAAGTTGCGATACAACACAGACTGGATAAGCTGTCGAAGAGGAGGAGATTGGACATGCGCAAGGTATGGGTGGCGATATTCTGCATGACCACGGTCAGTTTCGCGGCAAGCGCGGGCGACTTGCGGGTGGGCATGATCGGACTGGACACCTCGCACGTGCCGGCGTTTGCGAAGTTACTCAATAACGCGGACGATCCGCAACATGTGCCCGGCGCGAAGGTCGTGGCCGCTTTCAAAGGCGGAAGTCCGGATCTGGAAGCAAGCGCCTCGCGCGTGGACGGTTTCACGAAAGAATTGCAGGAAAAATGGAACGTTGTTATCTATGATTCAATCGAGGAAATGTGCAAGCACGTGGATGCGGTCATGCTTGAAAGCGTGGACGGGCGCCCACACCTTGAGCAGGCCAAGCCGGTCATCAAGGCCGGCAAGCCGCTATTCATTGACAAGCCGATGGCGGGTTCGCTGCGCGACGTCATCGAGATTTTCCGCCTTGCACGGGAAGCGAACGTCCCGGTGTTCAGCGCTTCGTCCTACCGGTTTTATGAATCGCTGACTGAAACCCTGAAAAAGGATATCGGGGGCATTCGCAGTTGCATTTCCATCGGCCCGTGTCATCTCGAGGCGACCCATCCCGACCTGTTCTGGTACGGCGTCCACCCGACGGAAGCGCTGTTCACCGTCATGGGCGCGGGCTGCGAAACGGTCGTTCGCACGACAACCCCCGACACCGATGTCGTCACCGGCACGTGGAAGGACGGACGGGTCGGCGTCTTGTACGGCATCCGCACCAGCGGCACACCCCACAAAGTGATTATTTTCGGCGAAAAGGGCGTTGCGGAACAGGAAAACTCCGGGGATTACGCCCCGATGATCGTCGAGGTGGTCAAATTCTTCCAAACGGGCGTGGCGCCCGTATCCGCGGAAGAAACGACGAACATGTTCGCTTTCATGGAAGCGGCCGATGAAAGCAAGCGCCAAGGCGGCATGCCCGTCAAAATTGCCGATGTAATGGCCAAGGCGAAATAATTCCGAAACCAGCCGGTTATCTTTTCGTTATTCCGGTTTCGCGGCGTTTTGAGGATTTCGGTTGAACCGTTTTGCCTTTCTTGGGCGGTTCTTCAGACGGACTGGATCCTGAAACGGTCGTTTGATTGCCCGCCTTGTCGGTGATTTGCAGCGAAAATGCCCTTGGCCCTTCCGGCAGGTCTTCATCCTGCTCCCATGTGATGACGTTTCGGGCCGGATCGTACTCACTGAGCAGCCACTTTCCATTACAGGTCAAGCGCCATTCGGCGATTCCGCTGCCGGTTTCATGTGCTTCACAACGGATCTTGGGCCGTTTGCCGGTTCCCGACACTTGAATCGTCCCCAGTATTGGCGGTTTATTGTCCTCCATCAGGGCGTAAACGCCCAACATGCGCGCATCCATCGCGAAGATTCCCGGTTCGCTGCAACACGACCATCGCGATCCGGTGTCGCGATAAACTGACACGCGCCCGGGCATCCTGTTGCCTTCCGGACTTGGAAAAGCCAGCCGGATCGCGCGGTCAACCGGCATGGCCGCGGGCCAGAGGCGAAGCGGCTCGCCGCAGAGGGGCAAAGGCGAAGCACTGTGCTGTTTCGCGGGAAATGCGCGCAGATACATCGTGCCATAGGGCGAATCCGGCTTCACGGCGATGGACGTCTCCCCCGCGCTTATGACGCGTTCCGGATCGCCGCGACGGAAAACATGGATGCGCTGTTCGAACGGCGGTATGCGTTCATGCGCGACCCGAACAACAATTTCGCACGACTCTTCGTCCGGGGCAATCGCCACGCGGAACCGCTTGGCGTCAATGCGGCGAAACGACTGCCCGGATCCGCCAAGGGTCCCTTCCGTGAAAAGGCGGGGCGCATCCGGTTCCGGCTCCGTAAACACCGCCGAGACCACAAGCCATGTGTTGACGCATTCGATGTCAATCTTCCCCTTGCCCGTCTTGCCGGAGACGGGGGCAGACGCTTCTTCGGCACGATCCGGTTCGAGAAGGAAACGAACGGCCGCCGCATTGCCGTCCACGTCGGACGATTCCATCACGACCTCGACGGACCGGTCCGGCACATCGAACCACCCGTCGCGCTCCGTTTGCCGGAAAATATCGCAAACGTTGCCCGGCCAGCGCCATTGCAGCAGAAAGGCGCCTTCACTCATTAGAAATGGATAATAGGAGACCCACTCGTTCTGACGATCGTCGTAGGAAAACCGGTCGAACTGAATTCGGAAAAGTTCCACCCCGTCAACGGTCGTTGCAATGCGGTAGACGCCGAGGCGGCTGTTGCCATTGTTCGCCGGATCAATGGTGTCGAGTCCAAAAACAACACGTCCCGAAGCCTTCACAGGACCGCAGACATAACTGCCGTCATCGGTCCGCCGGACCTTCAGAATCGCCGGAAGAAAATCCCCGTTGACCGTCGAGGCTGATGTTCCGGGCACGACGAGAACGGCCCGGATGGTGGGAGGCGTGACGTCGGGCCATTGGACGCCGCAACCGCGTGGATTCACGGGCCGGTTGTCCGCATCGCGGATTTCGTAATGGAGATGCGGATCCACGGTGCCCGTGCTGCCGCTGAACGCCACGTGCTCGCCTTTTTTTATCTGAAAGCGCGAGGGATCCGGCGTCAATTCGACGGTATACCGCTCGCGGGCATGTTGTTCCGCACGCACGTATTCCGCAATGCCGGGCGCAAAACCGTCGAGATGGCCCAGAACCGCCACATGACCATCGGCCAATTGCAGGTAGAGCGCGCGGCCATATCCCCACGGGGAGCATGTCACGCGCATGACATATCCGTCGGCAGGCGCATGAACGGGCCGTCCATTCTGTCCGGTCATCAGATCAATCCCCGCGTGGAAACGTCCGCCCCGATATTCACCAAATGTGCCCGTCACCGCGCGCGGCAGTTCCAGCGGCCATGCATAGGGTTCCTCATGGGCGGACACGGTCGCGGACATGAGCAACACCACCGCAGCAATCATAAACGCAATAAGGCCTTTCAATCCCAAACGTCCAATGGCTTCGGAAGGATACCGTCCCTCAGCGCTTGACGGGTTTCTGTGCCGGCGATTTGGGCTTTGTTGCGGCATCGGACGGTTTGGATGCCGAGCGGTTACTGTTTTGTTGCGGATCGGCTTCCTTTTGATTTTTGTCAAGCAATAGCCCTTCGAGGCCGGGTGTGGTCGCTATGGTCTTTTCCAGTTGCAGATAGACTTCCACCGCGCCGGGCGCATCGAACGTCGGTTTGCAAAACTCGATGACCGCCTTGTCGCCCTCTTGCGCCATGAGCAGCGATCGGATAAAGGAAGACGCCTTTTCGGGATCCGCGTCGCTCGCGGCCACCATTTCCACCAGCCGGATGAAATGAAACCCATATTCACTTTCCAGTATGCCGCTAACATCGCCCGGACGCATCGAGGCGGCAGCCTTGACATAGATGGGCGGTAACTGCGTAACGGGAAGAATGCCCATGTCGCCCCCCTTGGAGGCATCCGGCGCATCCGACATGGCTTTCGCAACGGCGGCAAAACTTTCCCCGGCCTGAACCCGTTTGAGGGCCTGCTCGATTTTCTGGCGGGCTTGCTCTTTTTTCTTCGGATCGTCCGGATCGCGTGGTCCCTTTCGGGCCGCAACGAAAATCTGTTCGACATGGAGCCGTTCCGGCTGCTTGAACTCCTCTTTGTTCTTTTCGTAAAACGCGGCCACGTCCGCGTCGCTCACGGTTATCTTCTTTTCGGCGATAATTCGATCGCGCATTTTCCGGACCAGCAACGACCTGCGCAGTTCAGCCCGCGATTCCTCCCGCGTTTTCCCCGCCTTTTTCAAAATATCTTCCTCGGAAAGATCCTTGTCCCCCGCCTTTTCGACGCTTTTTTCCAGCCGGGTCATGGCTTCTTTCCATTGTTCATCGAGTTCCTTTTCGGAAACGGTCAGTTTGCGCTTGACCGCCTCCTGGTAAAGGATCTCGTGCTGAAGCAGCGTGCGAAGACTGTGCAGCGCCGTTTCCATGCGCAGGCGATCATCCACATTTTTGGAACCAAGCCGGCTGGTCACGGCCAATAGTTCAGTTTGATACAGGGTAATAAATTCTTCTTTCGGGATGTTTTGGCCGTTGACTTTGGCGATGGGGCCGTCCGGCACCGATCGAAGCACCAAATCCAGGTTCTGAAGATCCGGCGCCTGACCCCAAGCAAACATCGTAGCCGCCAACAAGCCGGCCCATAAGCATCCTGTAACCGTTTTTTTCACGCTTCTTCTCCTTTTTCCCGGGCGGCTTCCGCGGCACGGGCGCGGCGCTCTTCCTCCAAGCGCCGTTGTTCCTCGCGCGCCAAACGATCACCGACGCCGCGAAGATAACGCGCGCAAAGAAATGTCGCGGCATACGCCACCAGCGCGGTCAGCCCCACGCGAACGGCCACGGTAAAGCCGTCCAGTTGGCGCCAAAATCCCAACGCCATTGCAAGTGTGCCGAAAAACGCGGCCGACCCGAACCCCATCATGTCCGGGTCCAGAAGCATCCGGCGGTATCGGTGTCGAAGATGTTGTTGCGGCATGTGGAAATGCTAACACATCGAAGCCAATGGAGAAAAACGAATATCCGCGGCATTGAAGCCATATGATCGCCCTGTTATGATAATTGCCAGGAGCGAAAACGCATGCCGCAGGTGATTGTTGAGCAGCCGAATATGCCGCCCATGACCATTCCGTTGTCGGGCGATGAAACGCGTTTTGGCCGGGCCGAAGACAACGATGTCGTTCTTGTGGCGGACGAGGTTTCGCGCCACCACGCCGTGTTGCGCCGGCACGGCGCCAAAATGCTGCTCCGCGATTTGAACAGCCTCAACGGCACCTATGTCAACCGGCAGCGCATTGTCGAACGGGTCTTGTCGCACATGGACGAAATCTGGTTCGGCGGAAAATGCCGGCTCGTGTACCGCGACGACACCATGTTCGGAAGCGCTTCTTCGTCCGGCCTGACCGAGTCGAAACTCATCAATGACGTGAACAAAATCCGCGCGGAACTCGACCGGGCCGGCAACAATCTAACGCTGATTGCGGAGAGCGGCCGGACGCCGTTGCCCGAGGCCACGTTGGCCGGCGCCGTCCTGCCCACGCCGGACGATTTGATTACGATGGGCCGCGCGTACCGGCGGTTGTCCGCCTTGTACCGCGCCAGCAAATTGATCGCATCCGATTTCGACTTGTCCAAACGCTTGTCCGACGTGCTTGACACGGCCATCGAGGTGATGGGCGCGGATCGCGGCTTTATTCTGTTGCACGACGAAACGGCCAAACGCCTTCGGGTAAGCGTTGCGCGCGAGATGGGCCAGGAACTGGCGGCCAGTTCGCCGAGCATGGGCATCGCGGGGACATCCGCCATAGACGGCGTGCCCGTGCTGATGGGCAGTTCAATAGACGACTCCGAGTTCGGTATGCGCGAGAGCATCATCAGGCAGCGCATCACCAGCGCGATGGCCGTCCCGTTGCGCATCGAGGATCGCATACTCGGTTCTATTTACGTGGATTCGCGCAAGCCCAATGTAACCTTCAACGAGGAAGACCTCGAACTCTTTGTTTCGCTGGCCACCCAACTCGCCATGGCGATTGATAATGTGCGCCTGTACGAACGCATGCTGGCCGCCGAGAAAAAACGATCCAATCTCAGCCGATTTCTTTCGCCCGCCATCGTTGACGAAATCATGAAAGAGGATTCGGTGCTCGAACTCGGCGGGCAAAAACGCATGGTCACCACGCTCTTTTGCGACATCCGGGGATTCACGCCCATCGCCGAACGCATACCAGCGCGCCTCATGGTGGATCTGCTCAACGAGCATTTCACCGCGATGACCGAAATCGTTTTTACGCACCAGGGAACCCTTGACAAGTATATTGGCGATGAAATCATGGCGGTGTTCGGCGCGCCGCTTTCCACCGATGACGATGCCGGTCGCGCCGTTCGCGCGGCCATCGCCATCCAGCAACAAAACGCCAAACTCAACGAACAACGCGCCGCGGACGGCCGCCCGATTTTCCATCTTGGCATCGGGATCAACTCCGGCGAGGTCATCGCGGGCTATATAGGATCCCCCATGCGCATGGAGTTCACGGTCGTCGGGGATCATGTCAACACCGCGCGCCGCTTGTGTGACTTGGCCAAGCCTGGACAAATTATCGTTGGCGGTTCAACCCACGAATTGATCAAGGATCGTGTGGAATCGCGCGCCATCGGCAGTGTCGCGCTTGAAGGCAAGGCGAATCCCGTAAACGCCTTCGAAATCATAGGGCTGAAAGAGTAACGGAATGGGCAAGGCACAGGAGAATTTTATGGCAGGGCGTGAGGCAGCATCCGGCATGCTGACTCCGGAAGACGTAATCGCTTTCTTGAAAGCGGGCAACGCCCGTTTTGCGGAAGACCGGCGAACACATCTACGCGCAGACAAGGATCGCCGCCGCGAAACGGCCGAAGGTGGACAACGCCCGCTTGCCACGGTATTGAGTTGCTCCGATTCACGCGTGCCCGTCGAACTTCTTTTTGATCAGGGCATCGGCGATCTATTCGTCATCCGCGTGCCGGGCAACGTATGCAACGATGATGAGATCGGAGCCATCGAGTACGGCGTGGGCCATCTTCATACAACGCTCTGCCTCGTCCTAGGTCACACGAAATGCGGGGCGGTAACGGCGGTGGTCGAGCAGAATCACCTCCAGGGGGCTCTGGCCCGACTGGTCGCTAGCATTGGGGAATCAGCCGACGTGGTCAGGCGGGAAACACCGCAACACCAAAGCAAGGATCTTGTCGAAGCCGTGGCGCGCGCCAACGTGCGTGGGACAATGGCCCGGTTGATTGCCGGCAGTTCAATCGTGCGCGAGGCCGTGGACCGCGGCAACGTCAAAATTGTCGGCGCCATGTACGACATCGAGACGGGTGTCGTTTCCTGGATGGACTGAGTTTCGCGCAATAACTCCCCGAAAAGCGGCCATCCTACGACGCCACCTCGTAGCGATAATTCCAGCGGCGATTGGGTGCGCTGTCTCCGTTGACGCCCAATTCGGACACATCCCCGAATCCTTGGATGTTATCCGCCCAGTGAAAATCAAAAGTCGGTTTTCCGGATTCCAAACCCAACAACGATCGCTTCACTCCTATCTCCATACCGTTGCCGTCCACGCGGTAACTGGCCGTGCCGGACGTCTTCCACGTTCCATCGTTCCACCTTTTTACGGTGGTCTCCTTTTCTCCTCGCACCTCCAAATTTACGACATAATCGTAGCCCAGCCAGCCGGTCCGTGCATCACAGTCGGAATCGAGAAGCAACAACATCCAATTTGGATCCGTGCAGGGAGTAATGGATGCCATTGTCTGGACGTAAAAATAAAGGGTATCCGTATCATGGGCGGCTTTCGCGATGACAAAATCGTTTCGTCCGGTATCGTTTCTATACGGCACGTTTCCGTAACCCGGATGATCACGATGCGTCACATCGCCTATCGTGTCCCGAAATTCAGGCGTGACATTCGTCCAGTCCTCGAAGGATCCGTCTATTGAGATTTTCGAGGGACCCGGCGACAAAGGACGCGCACGTACACCCTTGAATTTTCGTATCCAACTTGCCAGTTGGTAATAGTAATTGTCGGTGTGGCCTCCGCGCATCGGCTCACAGTCCCGGCTGTATTCCTGCGTGTACTGATCCACGAACAGGCCGCCGCGGTAGTAACAATCGGCATCGGTGTATTTGCTCCACTCCGTGTACCGACCGGCAATCCATTCATTCCAGCCGGTCACGAATACAAAGGCCGGATTCACTTCCAGCGCCCGTGTCCACTGTTCCTCGAAGTTCAACCCATGGTTCACGGCGTCCTTGCCCGGATCCTTTGCCCCCCCATGCCAACTGCGTCCCATGGCGCCGGCCTTGTGGCTCATCGGGGCGGGTCCGGGCGTCTTCGGAAGGGCGTTCTGGGCCACCCCCACGCTGATTTGCTCCGCTTCTCCCTTGCTGTTCCTAAAGACATGTTGCGGATACACCTCGAGCCAACTCCACTGGTCCGGACCACTCGGTCCATCCCAATAATCCGGCATGGGCCTCCGGAACGTAAAAAATTCCAAGACCGCCGAATCCTTGATAAAGTCCCGATTGGCCAGCAAGAGCGGCTTTCCATCCCATAAGAACCAAAGATCCCGCCACAAGCCGGGCTGGTAGAGATCCTGCCAAAGCCGCTCGACCACGGCGGTCGGATCCCAGAACGGAGTGATGAATCCAATGGCCGGCGTGCGAACGCCTTGTTGACGCATGGCCGTGTACTCCCGGCACAGGGCCTCGTATTCGTCTTTCCAAGTAAAGGGGGGATTTGTCGTGTCGAACAAAATCACATCCACCCCGGCGTCGGCAAGCATGCTGGCGTGCTTTCGAATCACGAAGGGATCCGTCATCCGGTAATAACCGAGTTCCGGTTCTCCCCAATGATGCGGCGCGCCGTTGTTCGGCCATTCGATGCGATCCGATTCACCGGCCGCGGCAATAATCTTTGTATTGTCGTTCGGACCGCCCGCATGCGGCACATGCCACGTCCAATAGAAAATGCCTACCCATTTTCCGGACTTGACCGGTCCGGTCTTTTCCAAATCCGGCTGAGTGCGTCCCAAGGCGTCGGTCGCCACCCACGTGTCCGCAAAGACATCGCCGTCCGTGTATGGTTTTCCGGCATATTCCCCGAAAGCGGCCGCGCAGGACAAGAAACACGCCAGCACGGCGGCATTCCAAAATAAAATGCCCACATGGTTTTTCAGTCGCATTTGCTTTTCCATCTTTCTCTCCGCGTTTCGTTGGGAAACGATCAGTCTTTTATCGTGTCACGCAGTTCGCGGGCCGGCGCATGATCGAGAACATTGGCAAGGTAGTCGCAGAGTTCCCGCGCCTCGTCGTTTCGTTTCAAGGAAATCAGGCATTCCGCGCGATTGTAGAGAATGCTGCGGTTGTTCGGAAATGCGGCATTTATGGCATCCAAAATACCCAATGCGCCGGCATAATCGCCCTTGAGATACGCCTCCCCCGCTTCGGCGTGAAGCCGCTGCGCCTCCCGCTTGTCCATGGCGTGTGGGGACCGGGCATGCCGCATTTCATCAAACCGGGCTGCTTCACGGCTGGCATCCCCCGACGCTGTTTCCGTCTCAGTCGCGGATTCAACCCCTTCTTTTCGATGAATCCGGGAAAGAGCGTCCTCGCAAGCAGAAACGCGCTTTCGGAGATCCCTCAGCGTTGACATGGCTTCCGACAACGTTTCGGAAACGATCTCTTTATGTCCGTCAAGGCCTTGTTGCAGACCGTCCAATCTCGACATCACTTCCGAAAGCGCGGCTTTTCCCGCTTCACGCTCCGCAGTCCGTTGCCGCGCCTCGTTCTTGACAGCCTCACGAAATTCCTTCAATTCGTTTTGGATAGACGGCAGCGCCCGGACGATGGATGCCAAGGCCTTGTCCGTTTCATCATGCCTTCGATTCAAGGCGTCCATGCCGGACTTCATGCCGGCCAGCGCGGCTTCGGTGGATTTCCTCGCCGGCGCATTCTGCTGGATTTCAGCCCGAAGCGCTTCTTCCTGCCGCGAAAGGCCCGTCTGGACCGCATCAATAGCCCGCTCCAGTTCCGTAAGGTTCTCGCTCATTTTGATCAGCGTCTGATTCAAGCGCTCGTCCTGGGTCTGAAGCGCCGTCAAGACCGCCTGTTCCGCCTCGCGTTCGGCATCCCGTTTCCGGGCTTCCATCTGAAGATCCTTGCGCAAGGATTCGAAATCCTTCCGCAACGCGGCCGCCGCCTGGTCCAATTCCGCGATGGCATCCCGGTCTTTTGCAAGCGCCTGGGTCAAGGGAACCAATTGGGACTCCCAGGCGGCCATGGCCTTCTTCGCTGCGGCGCGATCATCGTCACGCTGCACATTTGTCGCCTGAACGGCTTCCTGCACGCGCGCGGCATCCGCTTTCAACGTTTCGATTGTACGGACAATCTGGGCCATGCCTTGCTGCATCTCGGCCTGGGCCTGTTTCAGCGGCATGATCTCGGATTGGGCCGCCGCCAGTGCAACTTCGCCAGCCTCGCATTCCGCGTCCCGCTGCAGGGTTTCCTCGGCATACATCTCCCGTTGAGATGCAAACTCCCGCTTCAGTTCATCCACGGTTTTGCCGATTTCCGACATGAAATGCCGCCATCGGGTTTGCGCTTCATTTTGTGCCTCGGCCCGCGAAGCGCAATCGGCCGCTCGATCCGCCTCCCGCCGCAATTGCAGATCGTGCAGGGCATTCTCCTGCCGGCGTAATTCGTCGCGCAACATTTCCACCATCTTGAAGTTTTCTTCAAGTCGCGACCGCGATTCAGCCCGCAGATCGTCCAATTCCGCCCGGATGCGATCCTGCATGCCCCCAATCAAATCCACAAGGCCATGATAGACCCTCATGGCCTCGCCGTCTTCCCCGGTCTGAACGCCCAATTCGCCTGGGACCGTGGAATCGTCCGGCCCATGGGCCTGAGTTTCCCTATTTTTACGCCCGGTCTCGCTGCGTAGTTGTTCCTCAACCCGCTTCAATGCATCCAGAATCGTGCTCACGGCGACTCGGTTCCTCCCGCCTCGAGGCCTTGCCTTCCCAATCCCTCCAGGGAAGGCAAACAAACCCTCCCCGATTGCTCATAGGTCTTTCCGGTGCGGCAATGGTAGCAGGTCCAGTCACGCCATGCCAGCAAATCCCCGCAACAAAAATTCGCACATAACGAGGAGGGTCGGTGCTCTCGCTGACCGGCAGTTACGCAAAGAACCCTGATTGGGAAGCGGCGCACGAGGACGCGCGCCCTCCAAACTATCCCGCGATCGTGCTTCTTCCAGCGAAACGTGTACGAAGAGCATGAAAAACGACCATCCGCATCTCGCTTGCCGATTGTGTCCGCGAGCGTCAGGCCAGCACGAGGAAGGCAATCAGTTCCAATTCAATCGCAAGATGGGCCAGAAAAGGCAACAGAACGTTCCGGCGGCGCAGTGCCCATGGCGTGAGAATCATGGAAAAGGCCGCCATACCGACCGCTTCGATCAGGGGTTTCTGTAAATGATAGACGAATTCGAACAGGGGCGCCAACAGCCATCCCCATCGCGGCCAGCGTGCGTCAAGCGGTCTCAACAGGAAGCAGCGATGCAGGAATTCCCAACCGACAAGCCATGAAAAGGTCCAGATAATCTGATGCGCCGCAAACGACCACTTGGCGGACGCCGTAATGTGCGAGAGGCTTCCATACGTGTTGCGCAGGCTGGGAAACAGCGGAATGGCCAATACGGCCAGCGCGCAGATCGCAGCCAACGCGCACAAGACAGCCACGTCAATCTTTTTCCACCGGGCCACGCCGAACCAACCCCAGTCGAATCGCCGAAAGCTTATTACAAACGGCACAATGAACCAAAATGCCAGTTTGAACCAATCCGCCCCGCTACCCGAATGCCATAAAAACATCCGCCAGGCTATGGGCGTTCGGACATCATGCACCGCCAGCGTGTCCACCGCGAGAACGAACGCGGTATAAATAATCGCGAACGCAAGCATCCACGGCGAACCGGCGCCGTCGGGCATGGTTTCCCGCGTCGCTTTGGGATTGGACTGCGCGCGTTTCATCGGGCGGCGTTCCGCTCGCCGAATGGACAAAGGGCGATTATCGCGCATTCGCCGCAGCGCGGTTTTCGGGCATGGCACACCGCCCGCCCGTGGAAGACGAGGCAATGGGAGAATTGGGTCCACGTCTCCCGCGGCCAGATCCTCATCAGCTCGCGTTCGATGATGACCGGATCCATGCTTTTCGTGAAACCCAGGCGGTTGCCCAGGCGAATGCAGTGCGTATCCACGATGACCGACGGCACCCCGAAACATTGCCCAAGGACGCAGTTGGCGGTCTTGCGGCCAACGCCGTCAAGGGCGACAAGTTCCTCCATCGTGCGCGGCACTTCTCCCCCGTGAACCTCAATGATACGGCGACAGGCTCCGACGATGCTCTTGGCCTTCTGTCGAAAAAAACCACAGGTGCGGATGGCGTTTTCCAGTTCTTCCCGAGGCGCCTCGACGTAGTCCCACGGCGTTTTGAATCGCTTGAAAAGCGTCTTGGTGACGATGTTCACGCGGGCGTCCGTGCATTGCGCCGCGAGTATCGTCGCCACCAACAATTGAAGCGGGGAACGATAGGTAAGCGAACACGTCGCCTCCGGATACAGTGCGCGTAATCGTTCATAAACGGCCGCCGCCCGTTCACGTTTTGCCCGTAGTGTTTGCTTGAATGTCGTCAAGGTTGCGAACCTTTCTTTTTGAGGTAATCCTCCAACCGCGTCCTCAGGCGCGCGGTCAGATCTGGATTTCTGGCGGACACATCGGCACACACACCCAGTCGCCGCGCCTGAAGCGCATCATAGAGTCCCAAAACGGCGCCCGAATCTGTCGTTTCTCCTGATCCAAATGCCATGCGTCCCGATTGCCATGTCAGCCGCCAGCGATCAAAACGGATGGACAAGGCCAGCGGGGAACCGGACATGGATACGGGCGTTTTTTTCAGGGGTCCGGGCAGAAGGTTCTCCCCGTCCATTTCAATGCTTGAGGCCGTGCCGGCTAAGGCAAGAAGCGTTGGGGCGAGATCTTCAAGCCCGATCGGATCGGGTCGTTCGGTTTTTTTGATGTCGGTCCCGTGCAACCATAACGGAACATGCAACGATCGTTCGGAAAGGCCGGCGGCGGACGCCATTTGGGGCTCCGTGAAAAAGTCGTATCCGTGGGAAGATGTCACAGCTGTCACCGTGGATTTACCCGCGTCGGAACTACGTATCGCCTGCAAAAACGATCCCAGACAATGATCCACATAGGCAAGGGCGCTGTCGTAAGCGTCAAGCGTCGTCGGATTTTCCACGCCCTTCGTAAAACCCGGCGCATACCGTTCGCGCCACTGAAAATTCCCCAGTTCGCGCAAATGCACAAAGACAAAATACTTCACACCGGCATGGGCTAAAATCCACGATTGCGCCTTGTCGAGGATCGCGGCGCTATCCGCGTCCGGCGAAGGCTGCGAGGAATCCAATAGTAGAAACCCACGTTCAAGCCCACTGGGCATTTCACCATCCGTAAAGGCCGCCGTGGCGTATCCTTTTTCCAAAAAGATCTCCGCGATCGTGCGCAGACCATCCGGCAGCGGCCCGGCGCGACGGCCAAGAAATCCGTGCCGAAGCGGATTCACGCCTGTCAGCACGGTTGCGCATGCCGCCGCAGACTCCGGCGCGGGCGTGTAGGCGTTACTGAACAACAAGGCGCTGTGGGCCAGCCGGTCAAGCAAAGGCGTCGTGCCGCGCTTGTAGCCCAAGGCCGACACATGATCCGCTCCAAGGGCGTCCACGACAACGAGGACAAAGTTTGGCCCGCCTCCCGGCGCGCGCTCCTCCTGCACATGAGGCCCCGCCACGAGCAAACACCGGTCCATGGCCGCCGAGGGGCGAATGCCCAAATGCCGCTGCCATGCCGGCGCTTTGTGCGATTCCCAAAACACAAGGGCTTTCGTCTGATTTTTGGGAATCTGGTCCACCGGCAGACGCACCTCCGTCCAAGCGTCTTGGGCAAGAGTCGCGGAAACTGTCACGCGGTTCTTTTTGCCGAACTCGAACGTCACATACGCGCGCGCGATCCGTTCGGCATCGTCAACCGCATCGGGGGCAAAATCGGGCGCGCCCTCTTCCGGACGGGCAAGCAACAAAGCCAAGGCGCCACCGGACCGCCCCCCCCACTCGACCGGAATCGCCGCACGCTCCGGTGTCAACCGCGCTGTTGCATATTGCCCGTTAATGACATGGCGCGCCGTTTGTGAAGGGGCCATCGCCTGTCGGCTTTCCGCCGCCCGCAACCATGCCGATGAAAGAAATACCGAGCCGCCCATGCAGATGCCGCCGCACAACAACCACGCCAACATGGGAAGCCGACCCGCCGGTTTGCCGCGAATGGCCGCATAGAAACTCGCCAGTTTCAAAAAACCGTGCGCCGCGACAAAACCGCCCAGAAAAATGAACAACGCGAATTTTTGCAACGCGGGATGCGGCCACGGAACCGGCAGATGAAGCAGGTACGGCACAAAGCTCAACGCCGCCAGTTGCGACAGCGCCTCGCCAAACAACGGCGCGCGCGATCGGGTCGGAAAGAGCAGCCGCAGTCCGGCCATGTAAAACAATTGCAACGACGCAAAGGCGCAAGCCGCGCCGCCTGCCGCTGTTGCCGACATGTTCAATCCGTGAATATAGCCGTATTCGCCGAGGATCTGGCTCGCCATCAACCCCGCCAAACCCGAAGACAACACAAGCGCCGCCACATAAAATACAATAGCCATTCCGATTTCCAATCGTTCAACGACGGCGCATTCTATCAAATTGGATGGGAAAGCCAAGAATCGGATCCAACGACCCTTCTGCGCTTATGTCCCTTGTGTTTTTTCCCTTCGATGCAATCCCTTGTGCCGGAAATCAAGGCCCCTCCATCGCATTCTTCAAAGCGGACCGGCCGCAATATCCCAATCAAGGGCAAGAAATAAGTAAAAAAAGGGCGGAAACTCGCGTTTCCGCCCTTCGCAACCGATGTCGCGTGCGTTTTTACGGCATGCCCTGCATGTCGTTCACATCCAGGGTCGCGCCGATCACGCGGGCCAAAAGCGGGCTGACCGGCCAAATGTTCGGGTACTTCAGGAATTCGACGTGACCGTCCATGTACAACACATTGCTGCCGCCCGGCAGATGGTTGAAGGCCAAGCCGCCCTGCGTGCCGTTCCAGTCCGCCATAATGGACAGAACGCTCTGCGCCTGAGTCGTGGCGCCCGGATTGTTGATGTCGGTGATAAAGAAGCGCTCGATGCCTTCGCGCAGGCGATACACCGTGTAGGTGTCGCTGACTTTATAGTCCTCATCAAGCTTCTTGCGGTTCGCCGCCACTTCGGCATGACTCACCCAGTTGGCAATATTAGCGACCGCCGAAGCAAACGCGCCCGCATTGGGCTGCAGAGCCGACTTGCTGTCCAGCCAGCTGACAATCGCCGCCAAACCGCCGCCGCCGTTCGGATCCGGATCTTCGGTGCTGTCCGTGACATAAGCCATGTAAATCGCCCAGCCGAAGTAAATGTAGCTGTTCGTCCGATGGCTGGATTCGCACGGATAGAACTCGGTGTTCTTCACACCGGTGGTCGCCGTCGAAGTATTGACCAATTGCTTGCCATCGAAGACCTGCGGCAGGTAGTCGGCTTCATTGTACTTCTTGGCGACATTCGTGCCACCCACCGATGACGGACACAGCGTGACCGCCGCATCGGTCAGGTATTCGGGATAAAGCTGGTTCATGTTGATCGTGAACCCGCCTCGGAAAGCCGAACCCGGAATGCTCGGATCGGCAACCGAACCATAAAGCCCCGCCGCGCACCCGATGTAGGCCAAGGTTGGGAACGACATCTGCCGGTTCTCGTTCACGTACATCTTGCAGACAACGCCCATCTGCTTCAGGTTGTTCTGGCAGCTCGAACGACGCGCCGATTCGCGCGCGCGCGCCAACGCCGGAAGCAGGATCGCCGCTAGAATGCCGATGATCGCGATCACGACCAGCAATTCAATCAGTGTAAAGCCACGTTTCTTCATTGCAAGTAATCCTCCTTGAATTTTGATTGTTCGCGTCCAGTCAAATCAATGCCACAACCTATCACTTCAACTTCAACTACCCGCCAACGCCTACGTTGCCGCCACGTCACCTCCTTTCACTCCTTTACGCCCATAAACACCACTCACTGCCCGGTGTCTCTCTCATATTTCCGACGTCATTATACCAGTTTTCCCAAAAAATGCAAGCAGTTTTTTTTACTGGGAAACATTTAGAAACAATTTTTGTAAACAATTCCGTATCAATATCTTACATATAATCCTGCCCGGATTTTGGAGATTCCTGAGCGCACAAATTCTGCTCGCCGGCTTTGACTCTGTTCCATTTCTCGAGGCATGATACGTCCCGCACATTGTTTTTTTTACGGCATTTATATTTCGGAGTCCAAATGCTGATATTTGGCATGAATCCCCTTGTCGTTGCCGCCGCCATCCGCCGTCATCGGCAGGCGGCCTGCGTGGCCGTTCTGTTTCTGATTTCTGGCGCTACCGGTCTAGTTTACCAAGTCATTTGGACACGTAGACTCATTCTGCTGTTCGGAACCACGGCCCACGCCGTAAGCGCGGTGCTTGCGGTTTATTTCGTGGGGTTGGCCTTGGGAAGCCTTTGGGGCGGACGCCTGGCCGACCGTACGCGTGTTCCGCTGTTATGGTACGGATTTTTCGAGATGACCATCGGCGCATGGGCAGCGGGATTTTTGGCTTTTTCCAATTGGTCGGAATCCGTCGTTGCGCCGCTCCTGCGGCACGCGGCAGCGTCGCCCCATGCGGGCATCGCGTTGCGCGCCGGGCTGGCACTGGCCTTTCTGGCCGTCCCCGCCACACTCATGGGCGCCACCCTCCCCTTGCTGGCGCGTTTTGCCGCGGGCGATGAACGCACGCGGGGCATGCGCATCGGCGCGCTGTACAGCATCAATACGTTTGGGGCCGTAGCGGGTTGCGCCGCGGCCGGCTTCTGGCTGCTGCCCCGATTCGGCTATTCAGGCGCCACATGGATTGCCGCGGGAGGCAATGGCTTGGTGGGCATTGCGGCCTGTTGGCAGGGATGGGGAACGCTCCTGCCCGGAAACTTCGCGGGGACACCGGGAACCCCGGTAACGGGAAACCGGAGGGCGCGATACATCCTCGTGGCGTTCGCCCTTTCGGGCGCCTGTGCGCTGGCTCTCGAAGTCATTTGGACCCGCCTGCTCACCGTCGTTTTTCTGGGAACCACCTACGCATTTACCACCATGCTTGTGTCGTTCCTGTGCGGGTTGGCCGCAGGAAGCGCCGCCGGCGCGGGGCTTTCCGGACGGATACGGAATCCGCTGTTGGCGTTCGGCTTGGTCGAAGGGTTGGCCGGCATTGCGTGCGTGGCTCTTTTACCTCTGTTTGCGGCGCTGCCCGAAAGGTTGCACGCAATGCAATTGGACGCGGGCCTTCAGTGGGAAGGCATCGTTCGCGCCAAGTTTATCCTCTCGTTCCTCGTGCTGTTTGGTCCTACCTGTTTGTTTGGGGCGACCTTTCCGTTTGCCGTGCAGGCCTACCGGCGCGCGGGCATCGGCGGCGATGTGGGAAGACTTTATTCGGCCAACACGCTGGGCGGCGTTGCAGGTTCGCTGGCGGGGGGATTTCTGCTTATTCCCCAACTCGGCGCACATCGGGGCCTTGTGGCCATCGCCTGCCTATTGGCGGGGATTGGCCTTTTCCTGGTTATGACCGCCCAAAACGTTTCCCTTACGCGCAAGTCCGTGCTTGCGGGCCTTATGGCGGCCTTGATGGCTATGGCCATGCTTCGCGCGCCCGACAACGTCGCCTACGCGCTGAATGCCGGGTATTTGCCCAAAGGCGATCGCCTCCTGCACATGCGCGAGGGTGTGGAAGGCGTCGTCGCGGTCAGCGAACCGCCGGACAACGCGTCGGAATCGAACCGCGTTTTGTGGATCAACGGCGTTCAGGCTACCGCCTCGATCGAAAAGGGCGTCAAAATGAACCGTTTTCAGGGCGTACTGCCGCTCCTTTTCGACCGGGACCCGCGCCTGGCGCTGTTCATGTGTTTCGGATCGGGCATCACATGCGGCACCCTGGCCCTTCACGATTTCGACCGAATTGACGCGGTCGAAATTTCCAAAGACGTCCTCGACGCCGCGCCCCTTTTCGCAAAAGACAACTGCCGGGTCCTCTCCAATCCGCGGGTCCGGTTCATCGTGGACGACGGCCGCAACTTTCTGCTCACCGCGCGCGACCGGTACGACGTGATTACCTTCGAACCGATGCCGCTGGCGCTGGCGGGCGTCTCGGCTTTCTACACGAGGGAATACTATCGCCTGTGCCTCGACCGGCTTGCGCCCGGCGGCCTGGTGTCGCAATGGGTGCCGCTTCATAGCCTCGATCCGGATATTGTGCGATCGTTGATCGCGACTTTCGCGGCTGTGTTTCCGGAATGCTGCGCATGGTTCATCAATGCCGATCTGTTTCTTGTCGGTTCAGACCGTCCCCTCCAAATTGATCCGGCACGCGCCGCCGGACGCCTTTCGACTCCCGACATTGCCAAGGCCCTTGCCGAAGTCGGACTCGACGATCCGGTGGAAGTGATGAGTTGCTTCTTCATGTCAAAAGAAAAAATACAGGCCTATGTCCGCGGCGGAACCATCATGACGGACGACCGGCCCTGGGCGGAATTCGAGGCGCCGAAACGCGTCTTCGCCCGCACGGTGGACAAAACACTCGAACAACTCGAACCTTATTTTGAAAGCCCGGCGATTCTGCTCGCCGCAGACGGTCTGCCGAATGAAAGACTGCAACAATTCGACGTGGCGCTTGGCAGGCGACATGCGGCGAAAGCGGAGGTGCTCAAGGGATTGAAACAATATTACGGAGGAACGTTCGGTTCGCGTCCGGAAACCCATTTCAAGCAGGCGCTAGCCATCGATCCGGACGATCGGACGGCCCGGTACTATCTCAAGGAAGTAACCTTCGCGCGCATCTCGACCTTCCGGGCCTGGAAAGAACTGGACAAGGCCGTCGAATCGGTCCAGGATGCCCTGCTCTACGCACCGTATCTACCGGAACTTCAACTCGCCCTCGCCGATCTCTATCACGACATGAACCGCGCAGAGGAAGCACGCGCCGCCTACCAGGACTACCTCGCTGCCGGCGGGAAAGATCCGCGCGCCGTCGAACGCGCAAAATGATTGCTTGCCCCGTAGCCGCGCCGTCTTTTTGAATCACCGCGGCGTGTGCGCCAATCATAAAATCCGGCAGCGGGTGTATTTTCACCCCGCGGCGTCGCCGGTGCTTCAGATAGCATTTGCCGGCCCAAAATGCCGCTTCGCGTGGTATGTCGTGAAACTCGAAGATATCCGGGGTCAAAATTTCCTCGAGTTCCTCGATTTGGGCGAAACCTATGGAAATCTCGGCGTAGATGACCGCGTTCAGTATTATACCGCCGCTATTGGCGGCTTTTGCGATCATCCCCGAAAACCATTCAAACCATTGGGAATCCCGGTTGAACACGTCAAGGAAAACACAGGAGTCCACCATAACCGCCATCTACCCATCTCCGCGCGTGAGCCGCATAATCTGGTCCGCCGTCATCTTGACGGTGCTCTTTCCCGCCATGCGCCGCGACGCTCCCCACCGAATTCGAGGATGCAAGCCGACCCTTCACCTGGCGCGAAACAGAGGGTTTTCGCCGTTCCTCGCCACGAGCCAGCCTTTCTCAACGCTCCACACGCATTCCGAACGGGCATGGGCGCTCCACGACAATATAAGCGAGAACGAGACAACAGTGGTGAAAATCAAGCGGAACGTGAAGACTCCCCGCTTTTCCGGGAGGAATACAGGGAAACGTCTATTATCGTGAAAAAAGTTCCCCCGATAATTGACTTTTTGGGCAGAAATAAGCGCATCAAGATTATTTCCCTGGCACAATTCGGATTCCTGTCTGCTCAGTATTTCGGCGTGCCGCCGACGTGGAACCATTCGCGTTTCCGGTCGAGATAATGCAGATAATTTGCGAGAGACACGTTCGCGGGCACGCGATGATCCACACCCGGTATGAATGCACCCTGTTCGACGTATGGACGCAATCGTTCCAGTTCGCGATCGATGGCCTCCTTCGATTCGGCCAATTTCATCTTGCACATCCCGCCCCAAATCCGTACGCGCTTGCCGTATCGTTCCCGCAACAGAACCGGGTCCGTTCCCGCGTGGACCTCGACCGGAAACATCGTGTTCAGCCCGTTGTCCAGAAAGGTTTCCACGATCGGCATGAGATTGCCGTCCGTGTCTGTCGTGTAGACGCAACAGCCGTGCGCCGTCAGCACGTCGGCGATGCGCCGGTACCACGGCCCGGCTGCCTCCCGGAAGAAATCCGGCGACACGATCGGCCCCTGATTGAAACAAATGTCCTCCCAGCCCATGCAGAAGTCCACCTGGATTTTCGGCAAGGCGCGTTCAAGCACGCCCACCGTGCAACGGCCGAACGCATCAATGATTTCGCGCAGCAGGTCCGGGTCTTCGTACTGCATGATGGCGATGCCCTCGAATCCGATCAGGTTACGCGCGATACCCACCATGCTGCCGCCGAACACGCCGACCGGATTTGGACTCTTTCGCAGTTTCTTCACGGACTTGTCCAAGTGCTCGTAACGTCGCGGATCGTCGGGATCGAGCGCCGCCTTGAACGGTTCCCACGACGCACGGTCTTTGACAGGGAACGAGATGAAATGCGGGATGGACTTGTGGCCTTGCTTGTTGATTTTCGCCACGCACCCGTAACCGTCCTGGTAAATGAGGTAGTCATCTGTTTCCTCGAGCGTCTTGTGCTCACAGACGGCAAAGGGACTCGAATTGACGTTGATCATGTCCCAATGCTCGATACCGAAATAGTCGTAGGCCGCTCCCTCGTCCTTGATGTCCTTCGGCAGCCCCTGATCGTGCCAGGTCCTCAACGTCTCTTCCCAATAGCCAAATTCGAAATTCGGCAACGTGTCCACTTCCTGATAAAACATCGTCCGCCGGAAACGTTCGCGCAACGTCATCCTGCGCCCGCGCGGTCGCGCCGTCGCCTGGGGTTCCCTCGCCACCGCCGTCCCGATATCCTCGAAATCCATGCCGTCCGCCTTTCTCTTGTCATTACCTATCCAGTGCATCCTATCACGCCGCGCTTTCGCTTCAAAAGAATCACGGAGTCCCGTACGGCGGCAATAACGCCGTTTGAATATGCCGAGACGTGTCTGCTACACTAGCGCTTCGTTGGACAAAGTAAGCCCCAGCAGAAATCGCCGTTGATACAACGGCGCCGCGGAAAGTCCGCTTCAAGGAAGAATCATGGCAAATATCAAGTCGTCGAAAAAACGAAACATAACGAACGAAAAACGCCGCCAGCGCAACGTGGCCGTGAAATCGCGCATGAAGACGCTGGTCAAACAGGCCGCCGACGCCATCGCCTCGAAGGATGCGGCAAAGGTCAAAGATTCGCTGCCCAAGGCCCTGTCGGAAATCGATCGAGCCGCGTCGAAAGGCGTCATCCACCGAAACAGCGCGGCCCGTAAGAAATCAACCCTTCAACGCATGGCCGGATCAGTGCAATAAACGAACAGGCATTCAAAAACCGCGGGCGCTTTTTGCGTTCGCGGTTTTTCTTTTTTCCCGAACGCATGCAAGGCCACTGAAAGAAAATCCTTTCAATCCGGCGACACAGCATCTTGCGGTTTTGCTTGCATAAGGCTGCTGGAGACCACTACTCTGTTCCAGGAGGGAAAAACGATGAAAACGGTTTTGACGATCATGACGGCTTTTGCATTATCCACAACCGCTTTGGCCGAAGTGACAGAGTGCATTCTCTTTGATCGATCATACGGGGAAACGGTTCCGGGTTCGACACGCGAAGTGGGTCTCTGGTGGGCCTCGTCGGGCTGGAAGGTCGCCCAGGATCGCCCGATGCCGTCGCGCCGGGGCAAGGCCATGGCTCTTGCAATGGCCCAAAATGAAACCGAAGCGGCCCAACTCGTCGTAAGGCCTGTGAAGGATCTTTCGGGCTTTACCGCCGTTTCATCCAGCCTTGCCGGACCGGGCAGCGCCTCGATCCCCGCCGATTGCGTCGAAATTCTGCGCGTGCGCTATGTCAACATTCAGCGCAAGACGGATATTTCAAGCGCGCTGGCCCCATGGCCGGATCCCCTGCCGCCCTTCAAAGGCCCCATCACGCTGGCCGCCAATATCAATCAGCCGCTTTGGGTCCGGATTCATGTCCCGAAAGACACCGCCGCAGGCGAGTACACCGGCCACATTGAACTAAACGCGAACGGATACAACGCGCGCGTTCCCCTCAGGGTTCGCGTGTATGGATTCGCGCTACCCGACCGGATGACCTGCGAAACGGCTTTTGGATTCGACGCGGGCGCCGTTTATCAGTATCAGGGCCTTGCGAACCCCGAAGATCGCCCGTTCGTTCTCGACAAGTATTGGGCCAGCATGGCGGCGCATCACATTTCTCCTTACAATCCCGCACCCAACGCCGGATTGCAGGTCCAATGGACCGCGCTTGCTCCGGAAGACGCCGCCCATTTGCCCGAACCGGATCGCACGCTACTCATGAACAACCCGCTGACGCCGGTATTCGACTGGGCGCCATGGGACGCGGAATTACAGCGCGTGTTCGATCAATTTCACTTTCACGGCATGCGCCTTGGGTTGCCGGGCATGGGCAATGCCGCCATTCAAGGATTCAAGCCGGGCACGCCGGAACACAGCCTCGCGTTTACCGCGTATTGCCGCGCCATGCAGGAACATCTGCGCGAAAAAGGCTGGCTCAACGGCGCATACGTCTATTGGTTCGATGAACCCACGACACAGGATTATCCTTATGTTATGGAATCGTTCCTGCGCCTGAAAAAGGCCGCGCCGGACCTTCGCCGCATGCTGACGGAGCAGGTCGAGCCGGAACTCGTCGGCGGCCCCAACCTCTGGTGCCCTCTCACATGGTTCTACAAACACGAGAAAACGCTGGAACGACGGGCCGCGGGCGATCATTTCTGGTGGTATGTGTGCACCGTGCCCAAGCAGCCCTACTGCGGCCTGTTCATTGACCATCCCGCCACGGATCTACGGGTATGGCTGTGGCAAACGTGGAAATACGACATCGAAGGCATCCTGATCTGGCAAAGCAATCTCTGGACGACCCGGTGCGCCTACCCCGACGAACCGCAGAATCCCTACGAGGATCCGATGTCGTGGGAACACGGCGGAACCGTCAAGAAAGGCGAGAAGCGCCCGTGGGGCAACGGCGACGGACGGTTCATGTATCCGCCCGAATCATGCGGAAATGCGAACCCGCCCGCGCCGGTCCTGGAAGGACCGGTTGACAGCATCCGCTGGGAAATGCTCCGCGACGGCATCGAGGATTACGAATACATGGCCATACTCAAGCGCCTGATCACCGATCGCCGCACCGTCCTTCCCCCTGCACACCTGAAAAAATACGAAGCGCTGCTGACAGTTCCCGAATCCATCACCAAAGATCTCAAGACCTACACCAAAGACCCCGCCCCCATCGAAAAACGACGCGACGAACTCGCAAGGGCCATTGAACAATTGCAATCCAAGGGCGCCTGAGCGCATTTGCCGTTCATTGCTTTCCGGGCGGGTGCGCCGGTATACTCGCAATGGGGAAAAGGCACAGGTGTAACCGGTGTAAGAAACAGCAGGTACAATGGTTATCGTGACGGATTCCCGGAAGCGGGAAGGTGAAGATTTCGATGCCGGCCAATGAAAATTCCGGCGAAAAGACGTGTTTGAAGGAAATCGCGCCGCGCACGGCTGCATGCAGATGATCGGAAACGTTGAATCGAACCTGAATCCAGGACTGAAACGGATATGGCAGAAGACGAACTGAACGAGCGGGAAGAGCAACTGGAAGAAGAACCGTCCGAGGATCTCGAACCGGTCGAAATGCTGGGACGCGACGAGACGCGGCAGGCGATCTGGGCGATGTTGTTCGCGGCGGATCGCCCGTTGAGCATCGGCCGGCTCGCCGAAGCGCTGGGCGGTATCGATCCGGACATTGTGGCGAACATGCTCCAGGAATTGCGCGAGGAACTCGACGGCATGCACGTGCCGTTTTTCCTGCGGGACATCGCGGGCGGCTATCAACTGCTCACGAAACCGGAATATGCGCCTTTCATCCGCCGCCTATTTCAGATCAAGCGAAGCAAGACTCTATCGAAAGCCGTGCTCGAAACCTTGGCAATCATCGCCTACAAGCAGCCGGTGACGCGGGCCGATGTCGAGGCGATCCGCGGCGTCAGCGTATCGTATGCCTTCGACACGCTTCAGGAAAAACGCCTCATCAAGGTTTCCGGCGTGGCTGAAACGCCGGGACGCCCCAAACTGTACCGGACGACGGACGAGTTTCTCGTTCATTTCGGTATGAAGAGCCTCAAAGAACTGCCTTCGATTGAGGAACTGCGGGAGATGAGTTGACCCGGTGATGCGACTCCAGCAATACCTTGCCCGGTGCGGCGTAGCCTCGCGGCGCGCAGCGGAAAAACTTATCGAAGAAGGCCGCATCGAAATCAACGGGCGCGTGGCGGTTCTGGGCGAAAGCGTCAATCCCGCCTCGGATATCGTCACGCACAACGGACGCCGCGTGCAGGAAGAACGGTTTGTTTACATCCTTCTCAACAAGCCGCGAAATGTGGTTACGACCGTGGCGGACACCCATGGCCGCCGGACGGTTCTCGATGGCCTGCAAGGCGTTTCGGCCCGGGTATTTCCGGTCGGGCGGCTGGATATGGACGTGCAGGGGGCCTTGTTGTTGACGAACGACGGCGAACTCGCCTACCGTCTGATGCATCCAAGCTTTGAAACTCCGAAAGTCTATCTCGCAACGGTTCGAGGCCGCGTGCTTCCGGAGACGGTTGCGCGAATCGAGCGCGGCATCCTGTTGGAAGACGGCCCGACGGCGCCCGCGCAAGCGGTCATCGTCCACGCGAGCGCGCAAGTTACGACCTTGCGGCTGACGCTGCACGAAGGCCGCAAACACGAGGTCAAGCGAATGTGCGAAGCCGCCGGGCACCGGGTTGTCGAACTGCGCCGCGTTTCGTTCGCCGGCATCACGACACGCGGGTTGCGTCCGGGACAATGGCGTTACCTGACCGATGAAGAAGTGGCCGCCCTGCGGCGCTTGACGGGAAAGACGCAGCCATGAGCATCGAAGTCCGCAACGTATCCAAGCATTTCGGCGATTTCGCCGCGCTGAAAGACGTAAGTCTTCGCGTCGAGGCGGGTGAACTGGTGGCCTTGCTGGGCCCGTCGGGTTCGGGCAAGACCACCTTGCTGCGGATCATCGCGGGCTTGGAAACGCCGGACAGCGGCAGCGTATTGCTCGAAGGCGAGGATGCGACCGCGCAGCAGGTGCAGCAGCGGCGGGTCGGGTTCGTGTTTCAGCATTACGCCCTGTTCAAACACATGACCGTCTACGACAATGTCGCCTTTGGACTTGACGTAAGGCCGCGCCGTTCGCGTCCCTCTAAGGCGGAAATCGCCGAAAAAGTCATGAAACTCCTGCGCTTGGTGCAACTCGACCGGATTGCCTACCGCCGTCCGGCCCAGTTGTCGGGCGGACAGCGGCAGCGGGTTGCGCTGGCGCGGGCGTTGGCCGTCGAGCCGAAAGTCTTGCTGCTCGACGAACCGTTTGGGGCGCTCGACGCGAAGGTTCGCAAGGAACTGCGCCGGTGGCTGCGGCGGCTCCACGACGAGATTCACGTGACCAGCGTGTTCGTCACCCATGATCAGGAAGAGGCGCTCGAAGTGGCCGACCGCGTCGTCGTCATGAACGAGGGGCGCATCGAGCAGACAGGCCGCCCCGCCGAGGTCTATCATTCGCCGGCGAACGCCTTTGTCTACAATTTCCTCGGCGACGTCAACCTGTTCCACGGCCGCATCGAAAACGGACAACCCCTTATCGGCGCGACGGCCGCGGGCGGCGCCGAGTCCGCCCTGGTGTTCGTGCGCCCACACCTGCTCGATATTTCGCACGATTCCGCCGACCCGAACCGCTTTCGCGCCTGCGTCAGTCATGTAAACCCCGCCGGTCCGGCCGTCAAGGTCGAACTGATCTCCGAATGGGGTGACCCGGTCCAGGTAAACCTGACACAGGAACGCTATCAGGAACTCAAACTCGAATGCGGAATGGACGTTTACCTCGTACCCAAAGAAATGCGCGCCTTCCCGAACCGTCCCTGAGTGCGTCGCCCGATGAATAGGCCCGCATGCCGAACGGTTTGCAGGGTGCGGAAATAAAAACGGAAACGGCAATGGCCACGAATCCGGAGTGGGAAGATTTTCGATGATTGCCCGGTGTTTCTTGTCAAGGCAAAACCGCATCGAACCTTATCACGGTCGTTTTTTCGAGTATTGGCCGCCCGTTTTGCCCGCGATGCCGCTGCTGCTGTTTTCCGTGCTGGTTTGCCTGCCGTCCATGACCCATGCCCAGCGCGCAATCTCCCTTGATCTCGCGTCCGGGTGGGAACAGCGCACCCAAGGCGCGTGGCGCATGCGTTTCGATCATCGCGCCCTCTTGGTTATGCGCCATCCGTGGGAGGAAAGCCTGAAAGGCAGTTCGGCGTCGCTTTACCGGGAAGTTTCCGTTCCCCCCGATTGGCGTGAACCGATTTCGCTGGCCTTTTACTGCACGGACGACTACCAGGCGGAAGGCATTGTGCCGGATGGTTCCTGGCTGACCGCGGAAGGCTTCCTCGGGCATCGTTTCAAACAGATCCTCGTGGATGGCCGGGTCGTATGGAGCGCCGATGTCGCCGATCCCTGCCCCCACGGCACGCCGGATGGCCTCCGTATTCCGTTGCCGGTAAAGCCCGGCCAAAAATTCCTGCTGACCCTGCTGGCCTACGACGCCTTGGATTCGCGGACCCTGTCCGACAAGGATTTCTATCAACCGGGCGAGTCCGGCAAGACGCGCCAGGAAGATCCCAACGCTTTCCGGTTCCAGACGCATATCTATTGGGGCGATGTGGCGCTTCTCGAAGAAGGCGCGGAATGGACTCTTGGCAAGCGCCCCTCCGAAAAGGCCGTGAACGCGTTTCACAGGGACCATTGGCCCTTGCCCCCTTTCGCTGAACCGTGGGCCGGTCCCATTATCCTCAACGTGTCGAAACCCGCGGGCATCCCGAAGGAAGGTTTTCCAGCGCGTTGCGGTATTCCCGTTCACCCCGGAAAAGTGGCGGATGTTCACGACGCCATTCTTCGCGCGGATCGGAAACGAATCCCGGCAAACCGAACCGTCTCCAGCCAATGGCCGGACGACTCCGTGCAATGGCTGCTTTTCGATTTTCCAGTCTATCCGGACACCAACACGGTCGAATTGGCCTTTGTGACGGAGGAAAAAGGCGGGGACGCCTCTGGACAAATCAAGCCCTTGAATCCGGGAATCGCCGTCGAGGCGGGCGAGGTTCGTTTCAATTCCCTGCCGGATTTCATGCTCGATTCCGTGCGTTTTAGGGAAACGACAGCGATTACGCACGCGCACTTGACCGCCGTGGTCGAAGGGGAGGAAATTCGGGCGGCGACGGAATCGTTCAGCGTTATTGATGAAGGCCCATTTCGTTACACCGCCTTGACGGAAGGACGAATAGACAACGAAAATAGAACATATGCCCATTATCGCATGTATATTTCGGCATACAATAAACTTCCGTATCTTCTTTGCCGCCTGCAACTGATCAACGACACCAGCAAACCATTGCCCTTGGCGGGTTTGCGGATATCCTTCACCTTTCCGGAAAATCCGTCCGAACCCTGCGTGCCAAGCGGTCCCGTAGGCGGTGAATTCACGCTACGACAGATTTCTGAAACCGATCGCCGTTTGAACGGGGCCCCCGTCAATCCCAAGTCGCCGTTTTTTGTGGCATGGAAGGGCGGCGCAGTCGCCATGCGGCATTTCCGCGAACTTTACCCCAAGTCCGCCAGTCTCAAGGACAAGACGCTTGTCATTGACCTTGTGGCGGCTGAATCCTCACCAATCGTCTTCACACCGGGCGAAGCGAAAACCCACGAGGTATGGCTTGCCTTCGGAGACGTGGAGCCAGCCGCCTTTTCAGCGGCGATTTCCGTGCCGCCCGTACTGCAAAACCCCGCGTATTTCTGCTCGACCGGCGCTTTCGGCCCGGCTTGGACCTCGGATGTGTTTCCCGCCCTGCGGGACTATACCGAAACGGCGTACTCCGGCAAGACGTGGGAGGATTTTGGCCAGAAATTCGGCATCCGCGATTTCCCGGATTCGCCGTACTTCGGCGGTTTGCCCAAATGGAACAACAATTACTACGAGCGGATGCTTGGGTTATGGTCGGAATGGCTCATAAGCGGCGATCGCGCATGGTTCGACCGCGCATTCGAGGTTTGCCGTCATGTAGCCGACGTGGCCATTATCCGCTGCGACATCCCCGGCAAGGATTGGCGGGGCGCCCTTCACGGGCCGGGGGAAAACCATGTCGCCGGACCGTGGCATCCCAACCTGCGCACGGAAGGACTCGCATGGTTCGCCCATTTGACCGGCGAACCGGACATTGATGAAGCCGTCGTGTCCGCCGCCGACTACTGCATCCGCGTTCATGCGGCCATGGACAATCCGAGCGTTCGCGATCACGCCGGTCCGCTCGATGCCGTCTATTCGGCCTTTGCATTGACCGGCGACCCAAAATACATGGACGAAGAAGCCGTGCGTGTCAAGCGGATTCTCGAAATCATGGATGTCCGCCGAGGCGCATGGGCCGAAACGCACGGTTCGCGTGTCTACAAGGGCAACGTGCCGTGGATGATGGCGCAACTGGCCCGTCCCCTCCATCTCTGGTATCGGGCGACCGGTGACGTGCAGGCCGCACAGGCGCTGGTGGGAATGGCCGATGCCATTGTGTGCGAAAATACCGACTGGGACACACCCGGCGCCGTGGCCGGCTATTCGCACAATCCCCGCTACGCGCCATCGTCCAATTACGACCTGATAATCCTGCCTGTGATCTTTGCCGCGTATGAACTCACCCAGGACACTTTTTTCCGTGATGCCGCCTTGGCGCAATGGGAACGGCTGAATCGTGAAAAAACCTTCGATTCCCCCCTCAATTGTTTCTGGAACGTTCCCTGGCTGATGCACTGCCTCAAGCGGCATGCCGCAAAATGAACCCGTTATCACGCGCGTTTTCGTTTGACGAGTTCGAGCGCGGCGGGAAAAGGCTCAAGGGCGCGTTCGAAGATGCCCAGGCTGTAGGCAATGGCCAGTCCGTAGTTTGTCGAGGGGATTCCGGCCTGCCGGCAGCGCAGAAGGCGCCGGAGCATCTCTCGCCGGTTGATGGTGCATGCGCCGCAGTGGATGACAAGTTTGTAGGACGAAAGGTCTTCGGGAAAGTCGTGGCCGCGGACATGGTCAAATTCGAGTTTGCCGCCTACGTATTGCGTGAGCCAGCGCGGGATCTTGACGCGGCCGATGTCTTCCCCGATGGGATGATGGCTGCATGCTTCCGACACGAGGATACGATCGCCGGCCCTGAGGTCTTCGATGGCAAGCGTTCCCTCGACTTGCGTGAGCAGATCGCCCCGGAAGCGCGAAAACAGGATGGAGAAACTGGTCAGCGGCACATCGCGGGGCGTGTCGGCGGATACCTTCAGAAAAGCCTGCGAATCGGTTACAACGAGTTTGGGCGGTTTCTTGAGCCGGTCGAGCGCGGCGCGTAGTTCACGTTCCTTGACGACCATGCAATAGGCGTCGCTGTCGAGCAGATCGCGAATGGACTGAACCTGCGGCATGATGAGGCGGCCCTTGGGCGCTTCCTTGTCTATGGGAACGACCAGCACGGCCATTTCGCCGGGGCCGACGAGGTCGCCGAGAATGGTCGGATTGTTGACGAAATCGTCGGGCGCGTTGTCGAGCAGCGCCTGGCGGAAATCGAGGATCCCCTTTCCCGCGGAGGCGGCGGTCATGACGACGGGGATGTTCCTTGCGCGTAGACGTTCGAGAATGTCGGGCGGCGGACTTTCGATGTCCACTTTGTTGAACACCGCGATACAGGGCGTCTTGCGCTCTTCCAATTCACGCAGAATTCCGTCCTCGAACTCGCCCCAGACGGGCGCCTCGGCGACAATTACGCCCAAATCCGTGCGATCGAACACCTGGCGCGTCTTCTGCACACGCAGTTCGCCGAGCGCCCCGACATCGTCCAAACCGGCGGTGTCAATGAAAAGCACCGGGCCGAGCGGGAGCAGTTCCATCGGTTTTTCGACGGGATCGGTGGTGGTGCCCGCGTGATCCGATACGATCGAAACCTGCTGCGCCGTGATGGCGTTCAGCAGGCTCGACTTGCCGACGTTGCGGCGTCCAAACAGGCCGATGTGCAGGCGAAAACTCTTGGGCGCGGCCATGCTCATTGCGTGGAACCTTTTTCCTGTCGTGGCGGGATGGGTATGCTCGATCCGAGCCGGCAGACGGCTTCGGGGGTAATGAGTTCGTTGAAAGCATCAGGGTCGAGACGTCCGCTGCCGACGACTATCTCGCGGATCGTTCGACCCGTGGCCTTGGCTTCTTGAACGACGGCGCATGCGCCCTCATACCCGATTGCGGGCAGAAGCGCCGTGGCAATGGCGGTCGATCCTTCGACGTGGGCGCGACACCGCGCCTCGTCGGCCTCGATGCCCTCGACGCAGTGTGTGCGCAGGATCTCGCACGATCGCGAAAGCAGATCGCAACTGTCGAGCAGGCACAGCGCGATCAGCGGCATGAACGCGTTGAGTTCGAGGCTGCCCGATGCGCAGGCTGCGGCCAGCGTGGCGTCATTCCCCATCACGAGCATGCCGGCTTGCGTCACGGCTTCCGGAATCACGGGATTGACCTTGCCGGGCATAATGGAGGAACCGGCTTGACGTTCCGGCAAACGGATCTCGCCGAATCCCGCCTCCGGCCCCGATGACAGCAGACGCAGGTCCGAACAGACTTTGATGAGCGACGTGGCGCACGCTTTCAGAATACCGGAAACCTCGACAAACACATCCGTGTTTTGCGTGGCTTCGACGAGATTTTCCGCTCGGGCAAAACCGATGCCCGTGATTTCGCGCAGGGATTCGACCACACGGAAAATATAGGTGCGCGGGGCGGCCAAGCCGGTGCCGACCGCCGTGCCGCCGAGATTGACAACGCGCAGGCGTTCCTCGCATTTGTAAATGCGCCAGCGGTCGCGGTTGAACGCCTCGGCATACGCGCCCATTTCGCGTCCGAGCGTCGTGAGCACGGCGTCCTGGTATTCCGTGCGTCCGACTTTGACGATGTGGGCGAAGGCCTTTTCCTTTTCTTGAAATGCTTCCTGTAATGCGAGTACGCGGGCTTCGAGTTCGTGCAGCAGGCGGATGGCCGCGAGACGCAACGCGGTCGGGTACGTGTCGTTCGTGGATTGGTGCCGGTTCACATCGTCGAGCGGCGAAACACGGCGATAGTTGCCGCGTGGTTCGCCAAGCAAATCGAGGGCGCGGTTCGCGATGACCTCGTTGACGTTCATGTTGAGGCTTGTGCCGGCCCCGCCCTGAAGCGCATCCACGACGACGTGCCGGGTCAATTCGCCCGATGCCATCTCACGGCATGCGCGCACGATGGCATCGGCCTTTTGCAAATCGTCATCCCAGACGCCCATGGCCTGATTCGTCAGCGCGCACGCGAGTTTCACGTCTCCGTATGCGGCCACAAGCGCCGGATGCGACGGCCGCCCCGCCAAGGGAAAATTTTCACTCGCGCGCACGGTATGCACGCCGTACAATGCTTCCGCCGGTACGGGCTTCTCACCGATCAGGTCGCGCTCTACGCGATATGTCGAACCTTTCGATGCCGTGGCTCAATCTCCCAATAGTGGTTGGTGGTTGGTGGCTGGTGGTTGGTGGTTTGGCGTTATAATTTCCTTTCAAGCGCTCGAATCAGGCCGTTCAAAAGACGGCCAACGGTTTCCGTGCATTCTCGAATTTCGGCATGTTGTGCCGGGGCGAAAAAGGCCAGACGCCTGGCGATTTCCGCTTGGGTTCGCACTTCCATTAGAGAACCGCGCGCCATCGAAAGACGATTGAGAAACTCTTTCGTGGACCGGCGCCCCTGACCTTCCGCAATGTTTGAAGGAACGGATATCGCAGCCCGGCGGAGCTGGTTCGTCAGACCGTATATCTCGCCCCTTGGAAATGATCGCGTGTGATCGTAAACAAGCGTCACCAATTCCATGGCCTGTTGCCAAACTTCCTATTGTTCGTGATGCGTAACCGTCATTCCCGGTCTCTTGCCAGCCACCAGCCACCCAATTCTCAGTGTTCAAAAACCATTTTCTTCACTTCGATTCCATCAATGGCGGCGAGTTTATCGGCAAGTTCGAAACAGACCGCTTCATCTCCGTACATTTCGAGCAGGACGATGCCGTTGGGCGAACAGACGTTCTCGACTTCGTGCAGGCCAAGGCGGGTCTTGATGTTGCAGCCGTACTGCGAGAAGAGTTGCTGGACTTCCGCCACTTTGCGAAGCCGGTCGGTGATGTGCACGCCCAGAATGATATGTTTGTTCATTGCGGTTTCTCCATGTTGCCGGTTGGATGGTTTCAGCAAAACACGTCGCGCTTTCCTTCGCGCACTTTAGCCAAAAGTTTTTCAGATGTATTTCGCTGCCGATCATTCATGCGCGCGAGCGTCTCGGCAATGAGTTTTTCGCCGGCCTCGCGCGTTTCGGGCGACGCGTAGTCAATCAAGTACTCTTGGAACGTGGACAAAGCATTCGGATCGCAGTGGTTTTTGATGTCGCCGGGCTTGGCCATGTCCATGAAGTCCTGGCCAGTCCGTCCGAGGCGGTAGCAGGCGGTGCAGAACGACGGAATATAGCCGAGCGAGGCCACGTCGCGGATGACCTCGTCGAGGGAACGGTGATCGCCAAGCGAAAATTGCTCGCTGACGGCAATGGGATCGCCTTCGGTGTAGCCTCCGGGATTCGTTCGGCTGCCCGCGGAAATCTGCGACACGCCGAGCGCAAAGGTTTCGCGGCGGATGTTCGCCGTTTCGCGCGTGCTCATGATGATCCCCGTGTACGGCACCGCCAGACGGAGGATCGCGACAATCTTGCGGAAATCGAGGTCGCTGACGGCGTGCGGCGGATGCAGGGCGATGTCGGAACCCGTCGCCGGTTCGAGGCGCGGCACGCTGATTGTGTGCGGTCCGACACCGAAACGCTCCTCCAGATGGGCGATATGCTGCATCATGGCAAGGATTTCGAAACGCCAGTCGAACAGTCCGAACAGGACGCCGATGCCGACATCGTCAATGCCGGCCTGCATGGCGCGGTCCATGGCGGTCACGCGCCAGTCGTAATTCTTCTTCTTGCCGCCGATGTGCATCTTGGCATAGGTTTCGCGATGATACGTTTCCTGGAAAAGCTGGTACGTGCCGATCTTGGCCGCTTTGAGTTGCCTGAACTCGTCGAGCGTAAGCGGGGCGACGTTGGCGTTGACGCGGCGAATCTCGCCGTTGCCGCTTCGCGTGGCGTAAATCGTCTCGATGCTCCGGAGGACATACGAAAAGCCCTCCTCCGGATAGGATTCGCCCGCGACAAGGAGCACGCGCTTGTGGCCCTGTTCGACGAGCACCTTGATTTCGTGCGCAATCTCTTCCTGTGAAAGCGCACGGCGTTTCACAGCCTTGTTGCGTGCCCGGAATGCGCAATAGAGACATTCGTTTCCGCACAGGTTGGAGATGTAGAGCGGGGCAAACAAGACAAGCCGCTTGCCGTAGATTTCTTCTTTGACCTGCCGGGCCGTGGCGAACAACTCGCCCAGCAGTTCCGGGTCGCTGATCGCCATCAGCACGGCCACATCGGAAGCCGGAAGCCCCTTGAGCGTCTTTGCCTTGGCGAGAATCTCGCGCACGCGCGCGCCGTCATGTCGAGCGCCCGCTTTCAGTGTTTCCTCGATTTCGCCTTCCCGAATGGGAACGGCATCGGGATTGGCAGTGGTTTCCATCGAATGCCCCGTCCTTTCTTCCAAACTACCGGCCGGGCGCAAGGGGTATCTCGAACGAGAACTCCGCCCATTGTCCGGGTTCGGAATCCGCCCAGATCCGGCCGCCATGCAACTGAATGATTCGCCACGTCGAATACAAGCCGACCCCCGTTCCCTTGCGCTTGAGCAATTCGGGGGTCCGCAAGCGCGAGAACTTCCGGAAAAGCCGGGGTTTCTCCTCGGGCGGAAAACCGGGGCCTTCGTTCCACACAGAGACTCGCAATCGGCCGTCCACCGTGTGGGCACGAATCCGTATCCGGCCCTCGCGCTTTCCATATTTTACGGCATTTCCAAGCAGATTTACCATGACCACGGTCATCAGGGCTGGATCGCATTGCAGACTCAAGGGGGCTTCCGGGCAATCTTGCTCGATGGTCATCCCCGCGTCCTGTGCTAGACTGTCCACGATGACCAGCGCCGGATCGATCACGTCGGTCCTGAAATCCACATTGGATTGATATTTTGCCTCCAGTTCGTTGCTTTCCAGTCGGGACAGGCCGATATATTCCTCGACCATTCCCAGTAGATACTGGGCCTTTTTCACCATGCGGCCCAGTTTTTCACGTTGGGAATCGGTAACCGGACCGAACATGCCGCTCTCAAGCGAATAGATGTCCATCACGATGGACGCCAGCGGACTCTTCAATTCATGGCTGACAAAGCCCAGTATCTCGAAATAGGCGCGGTTGACCGCATGCAACCGCTCAATCCGCCATGCCTTTTCGATGGTCTGCCCCAGGCGTTCGGCGATGGCTTGATGAAGACGGACGTGATGCAAGTCGTATGCATGGGGCTGACGCGCACTTCGAAAAAGAAAACCAATCGGGCGTTCCTCCACCCAAATCGGACACGTCATGCTCGACCGTATGCCCTCATGAAGAATGGCGCGCGTGGACGCGCTGTCCGGATGTTCGCGCGCATATTGCTCCAAGTCGTTGATAATCCGCGGCGTGCCGGTTTGGAGCACCTCTTTGAGGGAACTCCCCTCGATGTCCTGTGCAAACCCATTTTTCAAAAAAAGCGGTTCGTAGACGGCCTTGGCCCAATAGGCAACGACCCGACGTCCATCCTCCTCAATAAAGGCCAGTCCCAAACGGTCGCAAGGAATAATGCCCCGTGTCGCCTCGAAAGCAAAGGTCATGATGTCGTCGAGCGACTGGCCCGCCGCAATCTTGCGGTTCACTCGGTTCAACACGATCTTTTCTTCCGGAGAAAATGCGACGCCCTCGTCGTCCATCGAAATGTACTCGATGACGGGAACCTTATCTAGTGCTTTTTTGCCGCTTTTTCGCATGACATCCGCGTGCGGTTATGCAAGCGCTCCTATTGCCCGAGTCACGCTCAGGCCTTTCTTTATAAAAACACAAACATAATACAGACAGCCGGAATTCCCGGCCATCGGCGGGTGTTATTCAAGGGGTTGTACAAACCATCAAACTATTGTACTCTTTCGGTCGAACCTTTTTCGCATTCGACAAGGAAAGGCCGCTTGTGAAAGAAGCCGATTTCAGGAGAAATGTTTGACATGAAACGATATTTGCTCATAACGGTGTTGGCGCCGATTCTGACGGCGTGTATATGGGGTTGCCACAAATCCGCGACCGAACCGGGTGTCGCACCACCGTCCGCCATCGTCAAAGCCGCCACCGAAAAAGTCGTCATGCAAACCGTTCAAACCTCCGAGGAGGCCGCCGGCACGGTCCGATCGAAGGCTTTTGCCACGATTCAGAGCAAACTCATGGGCCATATTCGGGCCATTCATGTAAACGAGGGACTTCCCGTAACGACCGGCATGTTGTTGATTGAGATTGATGACCGCGAAGCGACCGCGCAGGTCAAAAAAGCTGAAAGCGGATTGTTGGAAGCCCAAAGCGCCTTGCAGGAAGTCGAAAAGGGTTATGGCGGCGCCCAAGCCGCACGGGAAGCGGCCGTGGCCAATCAGAACCTTGCCAACGCGACGCTGGAACGTCTCAAAGGACTGGCCCAGAACGAGGCGATCAGCCGACAAGCCTACGACGAGGCCGAAGCCAAGCAAAAAGCGGCCGCCGCCGCCTACAACCAGGCCGATCAAGCGCTCAAATCGTTCGATGCCAAACGCGCCGAGGCCGCCGCGCGGATTGAACGGGCGCAAGCCGAACTGGCCAACGCCCAAATCCTGCTCGGATGCACTCGCATTGTCAGCCCCATGGACGGCATTGTCACACGCAAGTTCGCCGAAGTGGGTGATTTGGCCACGCCGGGCATGCCGCTGCTCGAAATCGAAGACAACCAGGCGTACCGTCTTGAAGCAAATGTGGACGAAAGCCGGGTCGGCCGTTTCCGGATCGGCGACGCGATTTCGGTCCTGATTGACGCCTTGGGCAACGAGCCCATCGCCGGAACCGTATCCGAGGTGACGCCATCGTCCGATCCGGGCAGCCACACGTTTGTCGTGAAGGTGTCCCTGCCCGCGGCGCCCAACCTACATTTCGGCTTGTTTGGCCGGGTACGTTACATTTCGGGCGAGAAAAAGGCGCTGACTGTGCCCGTTTCAGCGGTGACCGAACGGGGTCAGTTGACGGGCGTGTTCGTGGTAGGCGACGATCATATCGCCCGGCTGCGGCTCGTCAAGACGGGCAAGCCCTACGGCGAACGGATCGAAGTGTTATCGGGTTTGAGCGATGGAGAGACGATCGTTACGGGCAATCTCGGGGCCGTCCAGGACGGCGTCCGCATCGAATCATGAAGGCGGGGGTTTCCATGAAGACGCAGGGACTTGCAGGTAAAATCGCCCATGTATTTATTGATTCGAAACTCACCCCGCTCATGATCGCCGCGTCCCTCCTGCTGGGTCTGGGCGCGGTGGTGCTGCTGCCCCGTGAGGAAGAACCGCAAATCGTCGTGCCGATGATTGACATCTTCGTGCAGATGCCGGGGGCCGGCGCGAAGGAAATCGAAGAGCGCGTCACAAAACCCATGGAAAAGTTGCTTTGGGAAATACCCGGCGTCGAGTACATCTACTCGACATCCAGTCCCGGCGCGGCGTTCGCCGTGGTGCGCTTCTATGTCGGCGAAAACGAGGAAGACGCAATTGTCCGCCTCAACCAGAAAATGTTCTCGAATTTCGACATTATCCCGCCGGGTTGCAGCCAGCCGCTTATCAAGCCACGCTCGATCGACGACGTGCCCATTCTGGCGCTGACGTTGTCGAGCGAACGATATGACCATTTCACGTTGCGGCGCGTCGCGGCGCAGTTGCACGACGCCATCAAGGAAGTCGCGAACGTGTCGGAAGTCAAATTGATCGGCGGCCAGCGGCGGCAGGTCCGCGTGGTCCTCGATCCGGCGAGGATGGCCGCGTACGGCGTCGCGCCGGCAACGATTATTCCCATGTTGAGCCGGGCCAACGCACAGAACGCCGCGGGCAGTTTTTCCGCCGGAAACCGTGAGTTTCTCGTTGAAGCAGGCGGTTTCCTGAAGAACGCCGACGAGGTGGGCGCGGTCGTAATCGGCGTCTTTGACAAACGGCCGATTTATCTTCGCGACGTTTCGGAAATTCTCGACGGCCCGGAGGAGGCGGCGAATTATGTCTTCAACATCGAAGGTCCGGCAAGCGCGCACAGCCACGTGCTGGGCCGCCCGGAAAAAGGCGCCGAATCGTCCGGGCCGGCGCCCGCCGTAACCATTTCGGTGGCCAAGCGCAAGGGCTCCAACGCCATTACCATCGCGGATCATGTCATTGAAAAGGTGCGCGCATTGCAAGGCACGGTAATCCCGTCGGACATTCAGGTCACGGTTTCGCGCAACTATGGTGAAACGGCCCAGGAAAAATCGAACGAACTGCTGTATCACATGTTTCTGGCCGTCGTGTCGGTCGCCATCCTGATTGCGTTCGTCTTGGGCGTCCGCGAATCGGGAACGGTGGCGATCGCAATACCGGTCACGCTGGCGTTGACGTTGGTGGTTTTCTATTTCTACGGCTACACGCTCAACCGCGTGACGCTCTTTGCTTTGATCTTCTCGATCGGCATTCTGGTGGACGACGCGATCGTCGTCGTCGAAAACATCGTGCGCCATTACCATCTGCCCGAAAACAAGGGACGCCCGGTTATCGAAATCGCCGTGGACGCGGTGGACGAGGTCGGCAATCCGACACTGCTCGCCACGGCGGCCGTCATCGCGGCGATCCTGCCGATGGCCTTTGTGCGCGGACTCATGGGACCGTACATGGCGCCCATTCCGGTCGGCGCATCCGCGGCGATGATCTTCTCGGTCATTGTGTCATTCATGGTAACGCCGTGGGCGGCGTACCGCCTCCTTCGCGCCGAAACGCCGCACAAGCACAAGCAATCATGGTTCCGTCGAATGCGGCGAACGACGGGGACGCCGTCCCTCCCGCCGGAATCGGACATCGCGATGCGGACGGCGGGGACGCCGTCCCACGCGCACAGTGAAGGCGCTCTTGACCGTCTTTATCGTCGCGTCATGGATCCGTTGATTCACCGCCCCATCCTGCGTTACGGATTCCTGGTCATGGTGTCGCTTTTACTGCTCGCGGCGTGTTCATTGGTGCCGTTGTCTAAGGTGCTTGTCAAAATGCTGCCCTTCGATAACAAAAGCGAATTCCAGGTTATCATTGACATGCCCGAAGGGACCACGCTCGAACAAACCGCCACGGCCACGCGCGCCATCGCCGACTATCTGCGGACCGTTCCCGAAGTCGCCAACATGCAAACCTACGTCGGAACGGCATCCCCGCACAACTTCAACGGGCTTGTCCGCCATTATTTCCTGCGCAGCAACCCAAATGAAGCCGACATCCAAGTCAATCTCGCGCCCAAGGAAGCCCGCGCTGCACAGAGCCACGATATCGCCAAGCGTGTCCGGCCCGGCATTCAGGCCGTCGCCGAACGGTTCGGCGCGCGCGTAAAAGTCGCCGAGGTGCCGCCGGGCCCGCCCGTGCTGCAAACGCTTGTCGCGGAAGTGTACGGCCCCACGTACGAGCGGCAAATCGAAGTCGCGCGCAAGGTCCGCGAAATCTTCGAACAGACCGAAGGCGTGGTGGACACCGACTGGTACGTGGAAGATGACCAGACGAAAATCCACTTTGACATTGACCAGGAAAAGGCTGCCCTGAACGGTATCTCCGTTGAACAGGCCGGCCTCACCCTGCGCACCGCACTGGAAGGCACGGGCGTGGGCCTGATTCACCAACCCAAGGAAAAGGAGGACGTGGCGATTATGCTGCGGCTCGACCGCGCGCATCGGTCGAGCGTCGAGGACCTAAAAGCAATCAAAGTGGCCGGCGACAAGGGGAATCTCGTGTCGCTCGGCGAGATTGTAAAAATCACCGAGACCATCCAGGATAAAAGCATCTACCACAAGAACCTGATGCCCGTGGTCTACGTAACCGGCGACGTCGGCGGCGTCGCGGAAAGCCCGGTGTACGTCATCTTTGCACTGATGAAACGTGTCGCCGCGCTCGTCATCCCCGAAGGCTACCCTGTCGAGCAGTACTCGACCATGCAGCCGTTTTCATCCGAAAAAATCGCGATCAAATGGGACGGCGAATGGTTTGTGACCTACGAGGTTTTCCGCGACATGGGCCTGGCGTTTGCCGCCGTGCTCGTGCTGATTTTCATCCTCGTCGTCGGCTGGTTCCAGTCGCTCAAGACGCCCTTCGTGATCATGGCCGCGATCCCGTTTTCGCTCGTGGGGATTCTGCCCGCGCACTGGCTCATGGGCGCGTTTTTCACCGCCACCTCGATGATCGGATTCATCGCGGGCGCCGGAATCGTCGTCCGCAACTCGATCATCCTCGTGGATTTCATCGAACTCCGGCTGAAAGAAGGCATGCCGCTTGCCGACGCGGTGGTGGATGCCGGCGCCGTGCGCTTCCGCCCCATGCTCCTGACCGCCGCCGCCGTCATCGTCGGATCGTCCGTGATCCTGTTCGATCCCATCTTCCAAGGCCTCGCCATCTCGCTCATGGCCGGCGAAATCGCCTCCCTGCTGCTCTCCCGCATGGCTGTCCCGATCCTCTATTACCTTTCGCGCCGGCATGAAGTCGCGTAGGGGCGATCAATGCGGCAATAGGAAATCAGGCGCCATCCGCTGCAACGATACACACAACCTATCGAGACTGCGACAGGTTCGCCGTGCAACATCCACATTCCACTTTTCCCAGACGAAAAGGCCAAGCACCCCATTGTAGTCTGGCCCTTGCCGCATCTGCCCCGTTTGTTGTCTTACCCCGCTTACAACCGCGCGAGGGCTTTTTTGAGTCGGGCCTCGGTGAGGATCATCGAACGGACGGTATGGTAGTTGATCTTCCATGCGTGGGCCATGTGGTCCCAGATCAGGTTGTTGTTCTCGTCGAAGAGGGGCCACCATTCGCCCACCTCGTGGTTGATCATCACGTCCATGACGAAGCGATGCACGTTCTCGTAGGCATCGAGGTATTTCTCGTCGCCAAATAACAGATAGGCGTCCATCAGTCCTGTCAGGCATTCGGACTGCTGCCAGAATTCCTTGTTACGCTCGCGGGCCGGGCCGTCGTGCGGTCCCTCGCAAAAGACGCCGCCCTTGTTCCAGTCTATCCCGTAGGTCACACAGTGGTCGAATATCTTCCGGAGCCGTTCCTTGTAGGGCGCAATGTCCAGTCCAAGAACCTCAACCGCCAAGAGAAACAACCACGCAAACTCGACATTGTGCCCAAAACTGGTGTTGTTCATGGGACGCCCTTCCTCGTCGTCCACGTCGCGGTCCGCTCCCCAGACGTCCTTGAATAAAATTGCGCGCAACGGCTTCCAGTCAAGCGAGAACTGGGCGATGCCGGTACCGAATTCCGGGTGCATGACGCGGTCGAAAAGGATTCGGATGACTTCGAGGGTTCGTTCCTTGTGGCGCGGATTGCCTGTGGCGGCATAAAGATTTGTGAAGGCTTCCATCAGGTGCATATGGACGTCGTACGATTTCCGGTCGCCGCCATACACACCGGGCCGCTTTTTTGCCCAGTCGCGCTCAAGAAATTCATAGTAGCCGCCGGCATAATTGTCCGCTGCCTCGGTTTGAAGGACTTGGTAGGTCTTCAGCGCCCATTCAAGGCCACGCGGGTCGTTCGACGCACGGGCGTACTCCGACAGGCAGTAAATTCCAAATGATTGCCCGTAACCGATCTTGCTCTGGTTGACCGGCGTGCCGTCGCGTTCGGTCGTCCAAATCCATCCACCGAATTCGTGGTCCCAGAAATGTTTGATGAGAAATTCGACACCCTGCCTTGCACTGTCGAGAAAGTACCCGCCGCCGAGTCCGGCCCGATGCGCCGACGACGCGGTGTAGATCATGCGCGTCTGGCAGATGAGCGTCTTGAGCGTTTCACCCGTCGGGTTGCCGTTCCGGTCGAGATAAGTCAGGAATCCGCCGTATTCCTTATCCTCGCCATGCGTCATCCAAAACGGAATCAACTCGTTGTGCAGATGATGCGAAACTTCTTTCAGGAACAATTCCAAGCGCGCTTTTGTCGTCATGTTGCAAATCCTTGAACTCCGTTCATTTCTTTGCCCACCGTGAAGAAATCCAAGGAAAGTCTAAGCCTCCGGACGCCAAAAGGCAAACTTTGAAATGTCCGGGCGGGAATTGAAGACTAACACCACGAGCCGCGTCGAGAGGACAAAAAACTCCTCGCCGACATTCCCATGCCGCGCATCATCCACTAAAGGATTGTCTTTTTTGCCACTCTCGCACGCGGCTCGCGATTACACTTGGATTGTACCACATTTTTTGAAAAATGCAAGTGGGCGAATTGTTGCAACCCCTGTCAAACCTTCGGGCTATTTTTTCGTTTCCGGGGGGCCGACGCGAATCGCCGACCATTTCCATGCGTCCGCCTCTTTGCGAAAGAGAAACACGAGATCGCCGCGGGTCGTGCCAAGGTCAAAGCGCACGGGATACACGGCCACCTCCGACCCGCTCATTGAGAAATGCACATCTTCGGCGGTCAGGGTTACGGTTTTCATCATTTCCGGCCAGATCAGGGCAAGCTCGGTTCGGGTTTCGCCCTGCGCGCCGGAGAAGGAGTCCGTACACATCCGCAATACCGCCTCGACATCTTTCTTTTCCCATGCCGACAGGATCCCGGCAAGAATTGGGCGCAGGGCTTCGACGGTTTCGGGCGGCGCGGGATCGTCCACAACGGGCGGTTTCATGACCTGTGTCGCCGATGGATCGGCCGCATAGGCCTTTTCGGGCGACTTGGACGTCGTGGACGCAGGCGGCGCCGCCGACGGCGATGGACTTTTCTTGCCGCAGCCCCTTAATCCGCATCCGGCCATGGACAATGCCGCAAGAATCAACAGAAAAGCAATCGCCGTTCGCATAGGGTCTCTCCCTTTTCATTTTCATGCACACACCGCGTCATCGGCAAACCAACGCTTCCAAATTACCGTTTGCACAGGGCGAATTCAATGCGGCTAATATTGTTCGGTATCGGGCCGCCATGCGTAACCGGTATAGCCGCGGAGGCGTGCGATGGTAAAGACCTTGACGAGCGTGCGCTGCCGGTAGACGTTGACAACTTCTATACCGTCGAGTCTTTCGAAGGCGCCGAGGGCAAGGGCCTTCTCGATGCGGGGTTGGGCCACTTCGGGCGGGTCGCCAACGATAAACAGGGCATCGCGCCCGACAAGCGCCTCCCACCCACCCCACAGATCATACTGGTTGTACCGGCGATCGCCTAGATTCACGCAATACGTTCGTGGCCGGCCTTCCGTATAGAATGCGGCCCATGCGACAAACTGGTAGTTCTCGCTGCAGATGAACGGCGCGCTCGGATCGCCCGTTCGCACGTGTTTCGACAGCGTGCGGCCCAATTCGCGGCCTCCAAAGAGACGGTTTGTCGGTTCCTTTTTTGCGCGGAAATGCAACGGCCCAAGGTAGACGTTTTCAATCCGGGCATTTTCGGGCGCGAACCGGGCCGAAGCTCGGTACAACCATTCGGTCGTTCGCGAAAACACACCCACCAGACAGCCCAGAATCACGCCGGCATAGAGCAGCTTCCGCATGCGGGAAGTGCGCGGACGGTCGTGCCACGCCCACGCAAACGCGATGACGGCCGACAGATACGCGCAAATGGGCCAGTTCGGCTCGGTCTTGCGCGTGAACGCGACCAACGCATAAAAGCCGAACAGGATCATCGTGCAGAGAAACAGATACGCCGCGTCCTTTTTCAATGCCGAAGGCCGAAGGCCGAGGGACGGAGGTTGCAAGCCAGAAGCCTTTTCCTGTTCGTACCCGAACCCGTTATCATCCCCCATGTTCGTTTTTACCCCTACGATCCCGGAAACCCATGGCCTGAAAAGATTGGCCTTCTTCGCCATGACGACCATGGCCCATGCGAAGAAACCGAAAAGAATCGGCGAAACGATGCCGAGTTGGCCGCCAACAAACTCCAGGACATGGCCGATGGTCTTTCCAAAGGATTTTTCTCCGCGTGTTCCGATGCTTGCCGTGTGACGCACGGATACCCAGTCGTGGGCGACATTCCAATAAACCACGGGGATCATGGCAAGGAACATAATGCCCAGCATGAGATACGGTCCGGGACGGCGCAGCCATCCGCGGTCGAACAAGATCAGATAGGCCAGGAAGGACACGACAAGCGCCAGCATGGTGTATTTGGTCAGCATGCCCAAGCCGAGCGCCACGCCCGTGATCAGCCACCAGCCCCTATCGCCGGAAATGGCGCGGTGAAACGAATACATCGCGAACGCCCAGAAAAAGGCCATGGGCGCATCTATGGTCAACATCACCGATCCGGCCCAACTTGAGGTCATTGCGAGCGACATGCACGCGGCCACCAGCGCGGTGGATTCGCGGCGGGTGATTCGTCGCGCGAGCGCATGGATGAACACGAGCGTGCCCGACGCGAAGAGCGCCGCGCCGGAACGGATGGCCGCTTCGCTTGTGCCCCCGATGCGCGTGAGCAGCGCAATGATCCAAGCGATCATCGGCGGCTTGCTGTAATAGCCCCAGTCCAGATGACGCGACCAGTCCCAGTATTGCGCCTCGTCGCCCGCAAGACCCAGGTGGGTCATGTGGACAAATGCAAGATTGCCGAATGTCCACAGGGCGAGAACGGCCCAAAAAGCCTTGCGATCACGCGAAATGCCCTGTGAACAATGATATTTAGCACGATTCATGATCAAAGCGGTTTGTAGCGCATCTCAAATCGAACGGTAACGTCGGGATTTTGCGGAAGCGCCAAGGCGATCCGCGATAACACGCCGGACTTCTGATTGGCCTTGCAGGCATCTTCGAGCCGCTCGACCGAAAAGGCGCCCTGGCTTGCTGAAATTTCCAAGACGCCGTTATCGGCGGCGATTCGCGCCAAGCGTCCCTCCACTTCGACGCGTTGCCATGTCGCAAAGGCCTCCTCGACCGGTACGCCGCCGCCGGTGAAAACAAACCGGTCCTCGAGAAGAAACCGATCCGTGCCCAGCGTGGCCGTCCGCGAGGCCTCGGCCAGTCCGGGGACATCGTAGGCCTTTTCAAAGCGGATATGAACGCTTTTTTCACCCGTGCGCTCCATGGTTCCGCAATGTTCCCTGCCTCGCGCCTGCAAAGCGCCGCCGATGCGGGGAACGCTGTGCCCATAGGAATTTGCAAAGACGTTATCGTAGCGTTTTCCGCCGAAATAGCTCGCACTATAAAGGCCACGTCCCGGATCGCAAAGAAACACCCGGCCATCAACGGCGAGGATAAAACTGCCGACGTCATTATGGTTATGCGGCTCGTCGTTATGCCCTGCCTTAATGGCCAGCGCAAACGGCGCCAAGATGAAACGCGCAATGCCGGAAACGGGCATGAAAACGTCTTCAAGCGCCGGCTCGGGCGCGTCGGCGCCGTCCCACCACGCAAGATTGCGCAACGACGAACTCAGACGCCAGTCGGTCATGTCTGACGCAAGCCCCAGCAAGGCGGTCGCGCCGTGCCGTTCCGCAAACCGCGCGGCGAGGAACGGGCGGACCGAGGATCGCTCCTCGGCATCGGCGAAACTGGCATACAGCCCGTTGCCGAGATAGGCCGCAAGCGGATAACGCGCGATGGCCGCCAGCTTCGGATTGGCCATCAGGTCCATGGCGCCCTTGGTCCGTTCCCGCAGCATTTCGGCAAATCCCACGAAATGAATCAGTCCGTAATTCCAGTACCCGATTCCCTCCAGACAGCCGCCGTCCGCCTCGAAGGCATTTGCGATGAACCGATCCAGTTGCGTAATGACCGATGTGATTGCATTTTCGAGTCGTCCGGGGTCGTCCTCCAACAACAGAAAAACCTGGCCGACGGATCCCGCGCAAACACCGGTCCAGTTGTTGCGGCCGCCGCCCCATGAGTATTCACCGGCGTGCTTGAGATACGGATCGCAAATGCGCGCACGTATCTCGTCGCGGACGCGCGCCCGTATCTCGTCGTTCAGGTTTTCGCCCAACAACGACAACACATGGGCGAGTTCGCATCCGGTTTCCGCGGCGAAAAGGTCTATATATCCCTTGCCCTTGGACTCGTGCGCGGGCAACACCCACGTGCTCTCCTCGCAGATGTTCCAGAGCAGATCGCTGACCCGGTTGATGCGTTCCTCAGACGGATCAGCCCATGCGCTTAAAACCGACTGGGTAAGCAGGGTGCGTTTTTCAAAATAGGGCCTCTCATAGGGAAAACGTTCACCCGCCACGCGAAATCGGCGATATAATGTGTACGTCGTTTCGGGAATGGTACGGACGGCATCCGCCGCGCGAGCCCATCGTAGCAGTGCGGCCCCGTGCGAAGTTTCTAACCATTCCCCCGGTGTTTTTGCCGCCAGTTCGGGAAGCAGAACCGGTCCGGCCGCGCCTAATGGCATGCCTAATGGCGAATCAGCCCCTCCTCCATTGGCATCCAAAGTCGTTATCGCCTTTCCATGTTGGCATCCCGCGGATGCAAACGCAATAAACAATACAATAATGCCCTTCGTCATGTGTGTTTTCATGGCGCCACTATAGACGCGGGGACTGCTTGAATCAAGTCATGGAGGTTTCAATATCCACGCAACGGTGCGGCTCCGAATGCCGATTCGGCAGGGCATTTTCGATCGCATTCTGTTTTCATGCTATGAAAATCGTCCCATTATGATGTTGCGTTTTCGATTCCCCTTGACCGCAATAGTATAAAATGGACGCCATTCACCTAGGAAAAATTCGATGGATGAAACGATACAGCGTCATTGTCATGAATTAAACCGCTGCAATCAGCGGGGCGGGCGCATGTTGTCCGTGTTCGATCTGATCGAAGCGCAGACGATCGATCTGGAACTTGCGTCGGGGCTGATGGCGGGCATCACGCGGGGCGCATCGTTCATGGTGGGCGCCCGTCCGGGCGGCGCGGGCAAGACGACGGTCATGTGCGCGTTGCTGAACCTTGTGCCTCCGGATTGCCGGTTGATGGCGGCGACTCCGCCGGCCATCCAGGCGGCTTTGCCGGCCACGCCGGAAGCAAAGGTCTGCTACATTTGCCACGAAATCGGCCCTGGGCCGTATTTTGCCTATTTGTGGGGCGGCGGATTGCGCGCCTATTGCGCGCTTGTGGACAAAGGCCATGTCCGCGCGACCAATCTGCACGCAGACGATCTTGCCGAGGCGCGCGCTCAAGTGTGCAATGAAAACGGCGTACCCGCCGCGCATTTCAACGCCTTTCACTATATCGTTTTTCTGCGTGTTCGTGGTGGTTATCCGGCGACAAGACGCTGGATCGCAAAAGTGTATGAAAGCGACGGCCTGTCGTCGCATCGGCTGGTATATGACGCATCGAAGGGGGGACTTTGCGGGAACTTTTCCGATCCGTCCCGGATCGTCCAGTGCCGGGCATTTCTCGAAAAGACGCACACGTCCGGCGTGCGCACGATTGAAGCGACCCGCGCCGCGTTGATCGCGCACTGGCCCGACTTGGCCTGAACGTCACGGCATCAACTGGATGTCATCAATGGCGACGCGGACGCCCCTGTCGCCACAGGGATCGAAACGGAGCGCGGTAATATTGCCGCGCCAGCGGGGACATGCCTTGAGATCCACGGTATAGAGGTGCATTTGGCCGTCGGCAATGAGCGGAAACGAGGCGCTGGCGGCTTCGCTGGTGGCCGCGCTGCTGATTGACCAGAACAGTTGCGCGCGGGCATCGGGTTTCAGCGCGCCCTCCAGTTGCATGTTGAACGTGGCCTTCGTGAATTGGGCGGCCTTGATTCCATGGGTTTCCACGACGAGGGCGGGATCGTCGTTGGTCGTGTCGAAAAGGAGTTTGCCGTCTTCACAGCGCACATTCGCCACGCCCATCATGGCTTTCCAGCCGGCATCGGGTGTGTCGAAGGTCCACGCGCTGACGGACGGGCGCGCGGGATAGTCGTATGGTCCAAGACCGATATCGGCCGGTCCCACATTGACGGGCCAGAGCCGAGCATTGCCCACGCCGAAGACGCGCCGCACGGCTTCCAGCATGTCGAAACCGAATTCGACGCACGGTTCGATATAACTGCCCTCCCCCCACTCGTTCACCGGGCCTAGCACAACAAGCGGCTTGTTGTTTTCGATGGCAAACGCATGGGCGGATTCCAGGAGTTGCTCGAACAGGAGCGCCGTGCGGCCTTCGATCACGAACGCCTTGTCGCCATGCCACGGACGGGAATCCCAGCCCGTGTCCACGACGGGATAATAGGCCAAGGGTTTGGCTTGCGCGTTTTTCCTATCCCATTCAATCTTCGATCCCCGAACGACATTGAGATACGGCATTCGCTTCAGGGCCATGGCGCGGTCATGATCGCCGCCCCACTCGTGGTACGTCGTAATGCCGGTATATCCCTCATTTTCAAGATTTTTTATGCCGGCCTGCGAAAAATCGTAGCCCATGGCCACGAACGTAATCCCATCGTAACCGGCCGCCCGCGCCATCTCCTGCGATTCGTTCATGGCCTGTTTGACCGCATCGGAACCGCCTAGATCGCGGCGGACATTCGACGGCGCCCAAATGAACACAGCCGGCTTGCCCTCGATGCGGTAATACGCCGGCAGGTTGAAATACCGGTCAATCCATTCTTTTGTTACGGCGCGCCAGTCTTCGGCGGAATGCGTGTTGGGCGGATTATGGTTTGCCCACATGATGGCGACTTTGAGCATGTCGCGGTAACGGGCTTTTCTGTAGGCTTCGAACCAATGCGTGAGACTCTGGCCGCCTTGGCACCAATACCAGTCCACGAGAAAACACGAGATCCCGTTCTCAACGGCCCACTTGATCTGCCAGTCCACGCATTCGGGTTTCGATTCGTCATAATAGCCCAGCGCGGGCTTGCGAATCGGCGCCGTGCGCCGGATGCAATCCCATTTCGCGTCGGAATCCCATCCCGGAAAATAATAGGCGCAGACATCCACGTCGCTCTTGACCGGCACGGGCCGCGGGGGATAGTCGGCCTTGTTCAGAAACATGGACTTGGTAAAATTGAGTTTACCCTCGACGGTCTTGCCCGTGCCGACGCGAAGATACACGCGGTGTTCCATGGCTATCGGGGTCGAAACGGTCCAGAACAACGACGCGGATTCGCCGTACTCCAGCGGCGGCACTTCGCTTTCGGGCGTGGATCCCGGCACGAAACGCAAGTCGGGCGAAACAACCATGCGCGCTGGCGTGGGCTCGCTTTTCGCGGCGCCGATATTGGCTACCCTAGCCAAGATGCGGCAGGGCGTGCTGGTGCGGCTCAAGGCATTTTCAAATCCGAGATAAGTGACGGCCAACTCGGCCGGTCCCCGGGGTTCGCCTACAACGGCGATCGCATCGAGTTTCACCTTGCCTTTCGGCAGCCGGATGCCGATGGCATGAACGCCGTCGCGCCATTCCGGGATTCCCTGCATTTCCACGTTGTAGATGCGCGGTTCGGGACCGCCGCGCACATTGAATTCCGCCGACTGCGGCCCCACCACGCCCTCGGCCCCCCAAAGGATCGCCCCCACTCCGTCCGAATCCGCTTGCAACGTGACCGAAATCCAGCCCTTGTCGTGCACGGCCAGGTTGAGCGGCGGGGAGTAGAGATCAGACGATTTTGGACTTATGGTCCACGGCGTCACATCACCGTTGAAGGTCCATTCGAAGGTGGAATCCGAGGGAGCCGCCCCGCCGCCCCATTCGGCAATTCGAATCTTGTCAATCTCGAAATGCGCGCCATTGTAGAGATCCAGCCGGAGTTGCCGGATGGTCTTTTCCGTCTGCCAGAACGGCGCGATGATGATATCCTGGGTCTGCCCATTGCCTTCCACGTTGAACCGGAGGCTTTTCTCCTGGCTGAATCCCCCGTGCGGTCCAGTTGTTTCGCCTGTCCAGAACAATTCACCCTGGCCATCCTGGTTTGCGATCAGCCGAATCGCCACGTATTGCCACGGCTTGGCCTCGAATTCCAACCCGGATATCGAAAAGAACGGATCCCGGTCAATAGCATCCGCGCAGAGTTTGCCGTTTTCGACGGACACATTCGCCAGATAGGCATTCGCCGTCCAGCCCTGCGCGTCGGTATCGAAGGTCCATTCAGGCAATTCGGCCATGCCTGCCGACACGATTGCACCCGCCAACGCCATCATCCACATTATCACTGCCTCCGTCGTTTCCAACGTTTTACCATGCAACACCAACGTCATTATAACGGCCGGACGCCGGACTTGGAAATCCCCGGTTCCCAGGAATGCGCATCCATGAGATACAATACGCAAAAAAGGCACGGCATCATGAATCGCGATTGGCTGGAAACGGCTCTGCAAAAGGAAACGCTGCTCAAGGATCTGCTCTCGGCCCAAGGAGCAATCGTCGTGGCGTATTCGGGCGGCGTGGATTCGACTTATCTGGCCGACGTTGCGCACGAGACGCTCGGCGATCGCGCACGGTTGGCGCTGGCGGACTCGCCAAGCATCCCGCGCTCGGAATTGGAGGAGGCCCGCGCGCTGGCGGCCGCACGCGGCTGGAATCTTGTCGTCCTGAAGACGGCCGAATTCGACAAGGACGAGTTTCTTCGCAACGACGGCCGCCGCTGTTATGTCTGCAAGGGCGAACTGTTCGAACAAATGAATGTGTTCGCGCGGTCCGAAGGCATTTCCTGCATCGCATACGGTGAAACGGCGGACGATTCCGCCGACGCCACCCGACTGGGCCGGCTGGCCGCCCGTGAACATCGGGCGCTTGCGCCGTTGCAGACGGTCGGACTTGTCAAGGATGAAATTCGCGTGCTCAGCCGTCGGCGCGGGCTGCCCACGTGGAACAAGGCGTCCTTCGCATGTCTGGCATCCCGCGTACCAAAAGGATCACGGATCGACGCCGAATCGCTGGCGCGCATCGAACAGGCGGAAGAGGCGCTCAAGAATCTGGGATTCCACCAGTACCGGGCGCGGCATCACGGGGACCTCTGCCGCATCGAAGTGGACGCCAACGAACTCGCGCGGGCCGTGGATCCCGCCGTTCGCGAAACGATTCTGCGCGAATTGCGCAATGCGGGCTACCGGCACGTCACGCTCGACTTGGCCGGCTACCGAACCGGCAGCACCGCGACGTGAGATTGCACATTCACCGGCTGAGTTCTTTCCCGTCTAAACGGGGTGTTGAAAAAGAGGAGAGCCGCCATGGCGCGAGGCAGCGTGTACGGTCCGGAACGCGCAATATTCACCGAACCACGGTCGGGATTGCGCATCATTCAGTTGACGCATCATTCGACAATCGCGATGAACATGTATTTCGAGATGTGCTCGTTCACGGAAGACGAACGCCATGTCGTTCTGCTGGCGCAGCGAAGCGCGTGCCGCGACGCCCCATGGGATTTGTTACGGGCACGGACGGACGGCAGCGAACTGGTCCAATTGACCGAATGCGACGCCATGGGCGGCGCGGTGATTTGCCCGGCATTGAACGCGGCGCTGTATTTCGCGGACCGTGAAGTACGGAAAGTGGACCTGCTTTCACTGCACGAGACCGTTGTCGCGGAAGCACCGGCCATGCCGTACCCAAACCAGATTTCCTTCGGGGCGGTGGACGAGGCGGGCGCCGTCTATTTTGCGAGCGGCAGGCTCGAATCGGGACGCGGCGCGGTATTTCGCGTCGCAATCGGCTCCGGCCGCTCCGAAGTCGTGTTCGAGGGCGAATGCCAAAATCATCTCCACATCGATCCGCAAGGCAGCACATTGTATTTCGGCGAGAACACCCCCAACGGCTGCGTCCGCTATTTGATCGACGCGAACGGACATCATCTTCGCGAATATGGCTTCGACTGCTTTGCGCATCACACGTGGTTCGGGCGCACCGGCTTGATGCAGGGCTGTCTCCTGCCACCGGGACAGGCGATTGCAACATACCGGGAAGGGGACGACACCTACCGCACGCTGACGCAGGGTCGGTATTACTGGCACTCGTCCGCCAGCCGCGACGCCCAGTGGATTGTAGCGGACACCAACTGGCCACGCGAGGGCATTTTTCTATTGCATGTGCCGTCGGGCACGGTAACCTTTGTTTGCGATCCGTTATCTTCCTGTTCGCATCCGCAATGGACCCATCCGCATCCCAGCCTGTCGCCGTCCCTGAAATTTGTGCTGTTCAACAGCGATCGCACGGGGTTGGGACAGGTCTATCTCGCGGAATTATCGCCGGAATTTATCGAACAGGCCGCGTCCGGCGCCATCCTCAAGCCGGTTGCGCTGGATTCGAATCGGTAGGGAAGGAATGCCGGCCCCTTCCCCTTACGGCCGCAAGGTTTTTTGAAGGTGCTGAACGACCTGCCGGGTTGTCGGCGACTTCTCGATTTCCTTTGCCAGTTTCTGGCAGGCATACAAGACGGTCGTGTGATCCTTGCCGCCGAACGCCTCCCCCACTTCGTTCAACGACAGGCTGGGAATAAGCGTTTTGCACAGGTACATGGCCACCTGACGGGGAAAGGCCACCATCCGCTGGCGGTTGCGCCCGCATAAATCCGCGATGCGCACATCGAAATGATCCGCAACCGCGCGCTGAACCGCCTCGATGGTGATGGGCTTGATCTTTTCTTTTCCAATCAGATCGGCCAGCACGTCTTCGACCATTTCGATGGTAATGCGGCGCCCGGTCAATTTGCTGTAGGCGACGACGGTGATGAGGGCGCCTTCCAGTTCGCGGATGTTGGTCGAAATGTGCATGGCGATGCACTTGAGCACTTCCGCCGGAACGATGACGCTTTCCTCGGCGGCCTTGCTCTGAAGGATGGCGATCCGCGTTTCGATGTCCGGCGCCTGAATGTCGGTAATAAGGCCCCATCCGAAACGCGATATGAGCCGCTCCTCGATGCCCTGGATTTCCTTTGGACTGCGATCGCTCGACAGGACGATCTGCTTGTGCCGTTCGAATAGCGCGTTGAACGTGTGGAAGAATTCCTCCTGCGTCGCTTCCTTGCCCGCGATGAAATGCACATCGTCTATCAGCAGCACATCCGCCTTGCGGTACGTTGCCCGGAATTTCTGTGTCGCTTTTTTGGCAATGCTCGCGATCAACTGGTTGGTGAAGTCCTCCGAGGAAATGAACACGACGTTTGCATTCGGATCGCGCTGCAAGACAGCATGCCCGATGGCCTGCATCAGGTGCGTCTTTCCGAGTCCCGTGCCGCCGTACAAGAAAAGGGGATTGTACGCCCGCGCCGGATTGTCGGCCACGGCCTGCGCCGCCGCGTGCGCAAACCGGTTGCCCGCGCCCACCACGAACCGCTCGAACGTGTAGCGGGGATTGAATCCCCGCACAGGCGGGGAAGCCGGGGCCGGCACATGACGAGGCGCGACCGGTCGCTCTTCCGCCGGCGCCGAGACGGCCTGCCGGGACGGCGAAAAGCGCACCTCGCGGAAATCCGGAATGACTTTCCGAACACTTTCCGTAATCGTGTCGAGATAATGATCCCGAAGCCAGTCCGCAAAAAACTGGCTCGGTACGCTTACCACCAATTCGCCATCGGCATACGATTCGTACCGTGTCTGGGAAAACCAGTTTTTATAGCTGTGTTCGTCAAGTACCTGTTGTAGATAATCCTGCGCCAGTTCCCAAGTGTTCGCCTCTTTCGACGGCATTATCGCTTCCTTCAAAAAGGCCATTTGTGAACAGCCCAATCTTTACGAAACCCCGCCTCGACGCGCAAACTCCCCCGGCAGCCCTACCGGTCGCGTCAAAGCACAAGGTTTTCTTTTACTCTCTCGCGCGCATAAAGTCAAGCATAATTTCTTTCGAGAAAACGCGATCTCCCTGGGCAACGATCATGTCAACATGGTTTTCCACCGATATCGAAAAAGCATCCACAGGTTATCCACACCTTATCCACCAATCCAGTAAAAACGCCGTAAAAAAAAGATGTTTCCATCATCGCTTTCCAGAATGCCTCGACGCGGAGTCACCATGCCGCAAGGAGTCGGTTTTCCACATGAAAGCAATACGGGAAGCCATGAGGCGCACAAAATTGGCCATCAGGCAAGTGTTTTTTACAATCCGCCACCGGCGTGCTGTCGGGTTCTTCGTCCGCATCCGCCGTGCGAAACAAACGGATCGTCGTCTACATCAAGGGAATTCCGTTTCCGCTTCTCGTCGAGAACGATCGCCTCGTGTACCGGGGCGTGCCCGCTACCCGCATGCGGTAACGTTTCGCTCCCCGTCGAAATTCACCACCAACCGTTGTTCGTTGACTTCTTTTCCCCATTGAGTGCCCGGCCGCTGTTCAACGAGGCGGAACCCGTGTTTCTCATACAGATGCCGGGCCGCGTGCAATCCCTCAAACGTCCACAGAAAGACGCGCCGGTGGCCCGCCTCGCGGCAGAAATCCATGGCGGCTCGCATGAGCCGGTTTCCAGCCCCATGACCGCGCAACGCGTCGGACACGATAAAATAACGCAGATGGGCGCCCGCGTCCCCGGCGTGCCGCCCATCAATGGAGATATGGCCCTCGAGGCGTCCGGCAACCCACGCGGTCCAAAATCCGTCCCGCGCCGGATCGTACCGCAGGAGAAACTCCGCGAGGTCCGCGGCCGCCTTGGCCTCGAAAAACACGTCGAATCCCCAATGATCGTGATAATACGCGCCGCAGAGTTCGACGACACGTCCAAGGGCGCCGGGCACATAGCCCCGGCGTATCTCGATTTCGGGATCAGGCATCGAGCACCTTTCGGATGGCGCGCAGGAGTTCCGGGGTCCGGTAGGGTTTCGATATGAGGTTGAACCCTTCCTTGACAACGAAATTGGTGTGCACGGCGTTTTCGCTGTACCCGCTGCTGAAAAGAAAACGGACGCTCGGGGATTTTTTCTTGATGCGTTCCATGACTTCCCTGCCGCCGAGTTTCGGCATCATCACATCCAGCAGCGCCAGATGAATTTGGCCGTCATGTTCCTCGAAGATGCGCAGCGCCTCCTCGCCGTCGCATGCCGTCAGCACGGTATAACCCGCATTGCGCAGCAGGCGCGCGACGAGTCCCCGCACCATTTCCTCGTCTTCGGCCATCAGAATGGTTTCGGACCCGCCGACGGCGCGCGGTTCAATTTTGCTTCCGACCGCTTCGGCGGGGCGATCGACGATCGGAATATAGATCTTGAACGTGGTGCCCTTCCCTGGTTCGCTGTACACATGGATAAGGCCGTTGTGATGCTTGACGATGCCGTAGACCGTGGCCAGGCCAAGGCCCGTGCCATGCCCCACGGCTTTCGTGGTGAAGAACGGCTCGAAAATATTCCCCAAGGTCTCGTCGTCCATGCCGTGGCCCGTGTCGTTCACGCTGAGCAGGACATACCGGCCTTCCACAGCCCATGGATGGCTCTTGCGGTAATCCTGGCCGATGGTCACGTTTTCCGTTTCGATGGTCAGCATGCCGCCGCCGGGCATAGCGTCGCGCGCATTGACGCACAGGTTCATCAGCACCTGCTCGAATTGCCCCTTGTCCACGCATACGGTTCCGAGACGTTCACCGCGCAGGAAACGAAGATCAATATGTTCACCAATGATCCGGCGGATCATCTTGAGCATCGGCTGGATCAACTCGTTCAGGTCCACGTTCACGGGCTGAATGACATGGCGCCGGCTGAACGCCAGCAGTTGGCGGGTCAATTCGGCGGCGCGCTCCGCGGCCCTATGTACCTCGTCAAGATCCTGCCGCGTGGCGGATCCCGGTTCGCTGCCCGCCCGCAGGATGTCCAGATGGCCTAGAATGACTTGAAGCAGGTTGTTGAAATCGTGCGCGATTCCGCCCGCCAACTGTCCCACCGCCTCCATTTTCTGGGCCTGCCGCAACTGGGTTTCAAGCCGGGCCTTTTCTTCTTCCGCGCGTTTGCGTGCGGTAATGTCGTCGAAGGTGACGTAAAAAGTCCCGCGTTCCACGCTGTACGCGGACACGGAAAAATGGCGTTCCAATGCCGGCACCATCGTTTCGAACCGTTCCGGTACGCCGCTCCCGGCCACCCGGCCGTAAATTTCGAACAACTCGGGATTCGATTCGCGAATGCCAGGGATTACCTCGGAAATGGGTTTGCCGATCACATCCGTGAGGCCGGTCATCTCTTCAAAAGCTTTGTTTACGTTTAGATGAACATAATCCACCGGGCGTCCGTTTTCGTCGTAGATCATTCGACAGTGCGCGAACCCTTCGATCAAATTGTCGAATAAGGAACGATAACGGTTCTCACTGGCGCGAAAGGCATCCTGCGCCGCCCGCTCCCCGGTCTGATCCCTGAAAACCAACACGACGCCCAAAACCGCCCCGGACTCGTTGCGTATGGGCGCGCCGCTGTCGGCGATCGGATATTCCCTGCCGTCTTTCGACAGGAGCAGCGTGTGGTTGGCAAGGCCCACAACCGCGCCTTCCCGAAGCACGCGCACCACGGGATTTTCGACGGTGGCGCGGGTATCCTCGTTCACGATGCAAAACACTTCGTCGAGCGGTTTCCCGCGCGCGTCCGATTCCGGCCAGCCCGTAAGGCGCTCCGCCACGGGATTCATGTTTCGTACACGACCGACGGTGTCCGTCGTGATGACGGCGTCGCCGATGCTGTACAGGGTCGTGCGGAATTCCTCCTCGGCCTCGCGCTGCCGCCGTTCCGTCTCGTAAAGCCGCCGGTAGAGATCCGCCTGCCGGTTGCGATAACTGTAAAAGGCGGCCTCGGCGGCCAACAAAATCAGGAGGAAGACGAACAACGCCGTGATACCGGCGCGATAGCCGGCCTCGGCCATGATTTCGCTTCGGTCCACTTTCGCCACCATGAACCACGGCGTGCCGGGAATGGCGCGGAGATCCGCGAGGACCCGCTCGCCGCGATAGTCGCGTCCTTCAAACATCCCCTGTTTTCCCAAAATCACCTGTACGGCCGGAACGTCCTTGCGTGATAGCGGGATGCGAAACGCGAGCGCGGTGTTCTTCCTGTGCCGGAGCTCGTTGAGGAAAAGGACATGGTCCCCCTCGGCGCGCACGAGCAGCGTTTCCGCGGATCGGCTGGGCGTGGGCCACGATTGAATCAGTGGATAGAGCAGATCGTCTGCATAACTCCGAAGCGCCAGCACGGCAAGGGGATGGCCGTCCGCGTCGAATACGGGCGCGGTGGCGTCAAGGCAAATCCGTCCGTCTGAACAGCGGAAAAAGTCGCTCAATACGGCATCGCGCCGGGAAATGGCCGCCTGGATGTTCTGTTGCACTTCTTCCCCGGGGACATCGGCCTGTTTCGACGCGGACAGCAGAACACGGCCATCCGGCGCGAAAAGAACAGCATCGCCATACACGCCCACGTCATGTTCGAGATCCAGCCGGCCCTGCAGCGCATTGCGAAAAGCCGGATTCTCGGGATCGCGCAGCCAGTCGCTGACCGCTTTGCTCAACAAGGGACTCTTGACCGTCCGCCCGGCATCGGCAAGCCGTTCGCGGCGCCATCGTTGAATCTGACCCGCTTTTAGATCGGCGATAGATTTGATGTCTTCATATCGTTCCTGCCGGAGAGAATTCACTTCTAAGCGGTAATAGGCAAAGCCGGCAATCACCAAGCCCAATGCGGCTGCGGCAAACCATGCCGCCTGATTGCGCCATGATAATCGGGTCTGAAAAGTCTTGTTCACCGTCACACCTCCCGCTCGCCGGGTATAAACATCTCACATCCATCCCCAAGCCATTGGGAAAGTGTACCACATTCCATTGTTCTATCATATCCGGACCGGTTAGCCTCAAGCCGGTTTATCCTTACGCCCCGCCGGAGGTTGGAATCCCTTGTCTTTGAACAACCATACCCTGTTTTCTATCTGCGGATATCTGCGTCATCTGTGGAAGATCACGCGATCCACTGATGACATACATCAAAACCATCATCCGTTTCACAAAGAAACAAGCGCCGGATAATTTTGAAACGCGTTGTCGTCACGATCCCGTTTTCCCAACACCATGAACATGATTCCCGGAGAGTTGGACAAGAGATGAAGAAACAGTTAAGTTGTTGGGGCGATTGCGATTACGCGCACAAGCACGAGCACGAAGGAATTGGGGTAATGTGAATTTTCGACGTGGGCCGAATGGAATTATCCCCCCCACGCTGTATCCGAACCTCTTACGTGCTTTGCGGACAAGCATTTGCACATAATCTCCCCGCGTTTCATCTGTATTTTGTTCACGGCACGGGTGTTGCTCTTCAATAATCGTTGAAACATATATTTCCCTTGGAGGAATGCGAAATGCGTTTGGACAAATTGACCATAAAAGCCCAAGAGGCCCTGTCGGAGGCCATGGACAGCGCCGCGCGGCGCGGCCACGCGGAAATCGCCTCGTTGCACCTACTGGAAGCCTTGATTGTCCAGGAAAAAGGCGCTGTGGCCGCCATCCTACAGCGGATAGGCGTTGCATCGGAGCAAATTTTGGCCGAGATTGATACGCGCCTGAAGGGGCTTCCGCGTGTCAGCGGCGCGGCGGGCCAAGCCGGGCTGAGCCGCGAGGCCCAACAGGCGCTCGAAGCCGGCTGGAAAACGGCGCAAACGCTCAAGGACGAATACTTGAGCACTGAACATATTCTGCTGGGCATTCTTGAAGGCCGCGACGATACGGCCGGGCGCATTCTACGCGAGCTGGGGGTCACCACGGAGGCCGTTTTGGCGGCGTTGAAGGAGATCCGCGGCACGCAGCGCGTGACCGACCCGAACGCCGAGGCGACCTACGACGCGCTGGCGAAATACAGCCGCGACCTGACGCAACTCGCGCGCGCAGGCAAACTCGATCCCGTTATCGGACGCGACGAGGAAATCCGCCGCGTCATTCAGGTCTTGTCGCGCCGGACGAAGAACAATCCCGTACTGATCGGCGAGCCGGGCGTCGGCAAAACCGCGATCGTCGAGGGACTTGCCCAACGGATCGTGGCAGGCGACGTGCCCGAGAATCTCAAGCACAAACGCGTTGCCACGCTCGATCTGGGCGCGCTGGTGGCCGGCGCGAAGTTTCGCGGCGAATTCGAGGAGCGTCTCAAGGCGGTCTTGCGCGAAGTCCAGGAAGCGACCGGGGAAATTATCCTGTTCATAGACGAATTGCACACGCTGGTCGGCGCGGGCGCGGCCGAAGGCGCAATGGACGCTTCGAACATGTTGAAACCGGCGCTTGCCCGCGGCGAGTTGCACTGCATCGGCGCCACGACGCTCAACGAATACAAGAAACGGGTCGAAAAAGATCCCGCGCTCGAACGGCGGTTCCAGCCGGTGCTCGTCGGCGAGCCGAACGTCGAGGACACGATTGCAATTCTGCGCGGCTTGAAGGAAAAATACGAAGTCCATCACGGCGTGCGCATTCAGGACGCGGCGCTGGTATCGGCCGCTGTCCTGAGCCATCGCTACATATCGGACCGCTTCCTGCCCGACAAAGCGATTGATCTGATTGACGAAGCCGCCTCGCGGCTGCGCATCGAAATTGACAGCATGCCCTATGAAATAGACGTGCTCGACCGGCGCATCCGCCAGCTTGAAATCGAGCATCTGGCCGTGTCGAAGGAAAACAACAAAGCCGCACGGGAGATGTCGGAGGGCATTGCGCACGAAATCGCCGAATTGCGCGAGGAATTGGGCGCGAAGAAGGCCCAATGGCAGGCGGAAAAAGAGGTCATCGAGCGCATTCGCGCCACGAATGCCCGAATTGACGAGGCGCGGCGGGAGGAAGAAATCGCCGAGCGGGCGGGCGACCTCGCGAAGGTGGCCCAGATTCGATACGGGACGATCGCGGATCTGCAACGTGCGCTTCAATCCGAAAACGCCCGTCTGCTTGAAATTCAAAAGAACGGCAGTTTCCTCAGCGAGGAAGTCACCGAGGAGCGCGTCGCAAAGATCGTGTCGAGTTGGACGCACATCCCCGTCGAAAAAATGATGGAAGGCGAAATGGCGCGCCTGCTCAAAATGGAGGATCGACTCGCGGAACGCGTGATCGGCCAACGCGACGGCATCCGCGTCGTGTCGGACGCCGTCCGCCGCGCACGCGCCGGATTGAAGGAGCCGGAACGCCCTATCGGATCGTTTATTTTCCTCGGCCCGACGGGCGTCGGCAAGACCGAACTGGCCCGCGCGCTCGCCGAACTCCTGTTCGACGACGAACACGCCATGGTGCGGCTCGACATGTCGGAATACATGGAAAAGCACACCGTGGCCCGCTTGATCGGAGCGCCGCCGGGATATGTCGGTTATGAAGAAGGCGGACAGTTGACCGAAATCGTCCGCCGCCGTCCGTACTGCGTCGTGCTGCTCGACGAAATCGAGAAGGCGCATGCCGACGTGTTCAACGTGCTGCTGCAAATCCTCGACGACGGCCGCCTGACCGACGGCCAGGGCCGCACTGTGGACTTTAAAAACACCGTCGTCATCATGACATCCAATCTCGGCAGCGAGGTCTTCAACGGCGCGGGCGAACACGCGGATAAAACGGAAGCCGTCCTGCAGGCATTGCGGCGCCATTTCCGTCCTGAATTTTTAAATCGCGTGGACGACATCGTCGTGTTTCATTCGCTGTCCCGCGAGGATATCCGCCGAATCGTGGACGTGCAGATAAAACGCCTGTCGAAACGCCTCGAAGAAAAACATATCGCCATCGAACTGTCCGATGCCGCGCGCGATTACCTTGCCGATGAAGGTTTCGATCCGGCTTACGGCGCGCGCCCGTTGAAACGCGCGATCCAGCGGCTCGTGCTCGACCCGATGGCGATGGAAATTCTGTCCGGCGCCATTCAGGAAGGATCGCGGGTATTCGTGGATCTGGAGGACGGCGGCTTGCGATTCCGCCCTTTGGCGAACGCGGTCCCGTGACGGCAACCGTGTCCGTTTGCATCCCCGCACACGGAGGATGCTCCAAACCACAAGCGGTCACACCCGGATGGGCAGAATCATGAAGGGAACGCCCCGGGAATACAGGCGTCGCTGAACGGCAAACACGATGTAGTTGTGAAGCAGGCGCGTAAAAGCGGTCTCTTCGGGAAAGACGAGCTGTCCGCCAAAAAATACGCCCTGTGGAAAACGTTCCAGAACGTTGTGGGACAATTTGACTATTTCTTCGACGATATCCGTGCCGACAACGCCATGGGATTCCGCGTAATAACCTTCGGCATTCATGTAGGCGACATATTTCGCCAATTCCGCATCAAGAAATTGCCGCAGGCGTTCCATCTCCTCGGCGCCCTTGAAATTGCCGGCGTCCACGGCGCCGACCTGCAGGAAAACGAATTGCCGGAAAGCACCCCCAAACGTGCGGACAATGCTGAACAGGGTATGCAGCCCCAGCCCGTTGAAGCCGTTTACCAGCACGATGGCCGTCTTGGCGTCCGGGTCGTAGGCGCCGGCGGGTGTTGCGGGTTTCGGCAGGCGTTCGACCGTGGCCTTGGTGGCCTCGACCAGACTGTCCAACCGGCCCAGCATTCGCCGGGTGCTGTCGTAATGCCGCCGAATGAAAAGGGCCAGCGCGACCAGTCCGCCTGTCACCGCCAGCGTAATCCAACCCCCTTCCCTGAATTTGATGATCGTCATGGAAATGAGAATACCCGCCGTCAAGACAAGGCCGGTCCCATTGATTGCGATGCCCTTGAGCCACGGGTGATTTTTTCCCCGCAAGCGCCACCAGTGGCGGACCATGCCCAGTTGGGCCAGCACGAACGTAATGAATACGGTAATGCTGTACAGCACCACCAAATATTGCACGCTGCCCCGCGCGAACGCCATGACAATCAAGGCCGCGCCGCCCATCAACACCACGCCGTTTTGGGTAACCAGCCGGTCGCTGAGCATGGCGAACCGGCTGGGAAACCACCGATCCAGGGCCATGTTCGCCAACACGCGGGGGCCGCCGAGAAAACCGGCCTGCGCCGCGACGAACAGAATCGCCGTTTCCGACACCAGCGTGAGCAAAACGAAGGTCCGGGCCGTATTGCGGGACCAATGTGCCGTCAGGCGTTCAAGCATGGTCGCATTGAGCGTTTTGCCTTCCTCCAGCACGGCGCCGGACAGCATATAGGCGATCATCAGGCCAATCACGGCGATTACAAGCGATGTGGCCATGTAGATCATGGTCCGCTTGCCGGTTTGCGCGCGCGGTTCGCGCAACATGGGAAGCCCGTTGCTCACCGCCTCGATGCCGGTAAACGTACCGGCGCCCATGCTGTACGCATGCAACATAAGCAGAAGCATCCCCACCACGCCCAGTTCGGACGAAGCGCCGCGCACCTGCTGCGCCGTCTGGGCGGCCACGCGGCCCATGTCGCCAACATGGCTGAAAATAGAGTAGGCAATCGCGAAGACATGGGTCGCGAGAAAAAGCAAAAATACCGGTAATAACGGAATGACGGCTTCCCTGACGCCGCGCATGTTCAGGGCGGTCAGTAGCAACACCCCCAGCACAGCCACCCATATCTTATAACCATGCCACTCGACCGGCAAGAAACTAGAATATACCGGTATTTGGTGTAACGCACGGGCGTGTAGAAGGCTTCGGGCGCTTGACCCAGCCACATGTCGTAATCGAAACCTTCGGGGACGGGCTTGGGCTTGGGGTTGATGTTCATGGGGCTGCCGCCCTGGGCAAATCCCCCATAAATGGCCACCCTAATCGTGTGCAGCTTGCCGATGCGTCCGTTGCGGACCCATTCGCAAGCCTTCAGAAATTTGATGGAAGCCCGCGCCTCGCTGGCGGTTTGAAAGATTCGTTGCCGTTGTTGCATCACGTCGCTCAGGACGCGTCCCTCCCGTATGGTGAGGGAAAGGGGCTTTTCGCAAAAAACATCCTTGCCCGCCTTCGCGGCGGCAATGGCGGGAAGCGCATGCCAATGATCCGGCGTTGAAATGACTACCGCGTCCACATCGGAACGCGCAACCACCTCACGCCAGTCCCGCGTTGTAAAACAGGTTTCGAACTCCTGGGCGGACGGTTTCAGGCTGTAACTCTGCATGGCCAGATGGGCGCCGCGCAGACGTTTCTCAAAAACATCGCAAAGGGCCACCACCTGCACTTCGGGCTGCGCCATGAACACGCGGAGATTCTTCAGTTTTCCTTCATAACCAAGGCCGATGAAGCCGAGCGCAATCCGGTTGCTCGGCGCCACCGTGCCGTTCAGGCCGAGTGCGGACGCCGGAAGGATGGCGGGAAAACAGGCCGCCGCACCTTGTGCGATCATCTGTTTCAGAAAAGTGCGTCGCTTCATAAAAATCTGCCCGTCGGCCTGTTCATTTTAGCACAGAACACCGTGTTCGCCACGTGCGTTTCAAATCAATTCAAAGTACCGCCGGCGTTCCCAATCGGTGACGCTGCGCATGAACTCGCCGATTTCCCACCGGGCAACGGCGGCATAATGGTCAACCACGTCGTCGCCGAGAAGCCGGCGGGCGATGGCGCTCGATGAAAACGCATCCGCGGCCTCGATCGGATTGCGGTGCAGGCGGGGCGCATCCTTTACCTCATAACCATTTGCCTCGACGAAGGGGCCGATCGGTTCGATCCCGTTTTCAATGCCGTACAGGCCGGATGCAATCATTGCGGCATAGGCGGCATGCGCATTGACGTCCGCGCCGGGAATGCGGTTTTCCAACCTTGTGGATGCGCCATGGCCGCATGATCGGAACGCAACGGTGCGGTTGTCGCCGCCCCATGTAATCGTCGTCGGCGCGAACGTAAGATCGCCGTAGCGTTTGTATGAGTTGATCGTAGGCGCATACAAGAGGTGGAAATCGCGGGCAAGCGCCATCATGCCGCCGAGGAAATGCCGCATCGTTTTCGACATTCCCCGATCGCCCTTCGGATCGTAAAACGCCGGTTTGCCGTCTTGCCATAGGCTCATGTGGATGTGCGCGCCATTCGACGAATGATCCGTGTGCCATTTCGCCATGAATGTCGCCTGAAGACCTCTCATTGCGGCCATTTCGCGCACGCCTTGTTTGAACACGACGTGCCGGTCGGCCATTTCGAGCGCGTCCGTGTACACGAGATTCACCTCGTGCTGCCCGTATCCCCACTCGGCTTTGCTGCACTCGACCTCGACGCCCGCCGCAGCCAACTGCCGGCGGATCTCGCCGATGATTGGTTCGTCCATGGAGGAGCGAAAGATGCAATAGTCCCCAATGTATCCGGCAATCGTCGTCAAGTCGCGATAGTCTTTCGCGCGCGAACTCTCCGGCGTCTCGCGGAACAGGAAAAATTCAAGTTCGCTCGCGGCCTTTACCGTGAACCCCATTGCGGCGGCCTTGTCGAGCTGCTTGCGCAGCATCGATCTCGGCGCAATCGGCACAAGGGAACCGTCGTGCGATTTCGTGTCGCAAATGACCAGCGCCGTCTTCTCGAACCACGAATAGAGGCGCGTCGTGGACCAATCGGGCACGGCCGTCATGTCGCCGTATCCCGTGTGCCAGCCCGTGAAGGCAAGGCCGGGGATCAGGATCCGTTCGACGTCCCAGCCGAAATTGCAGTCGCAGGTATGGACACCGCCCGCCATGTCGCGCAGGAACGGTTCCGCCGCGCACCGCTTGCCGTACAAACGGCCCTGCAAATCCACTCCGGCGACGATGACGGTATCCACCATTCCATCCGCCACCCATTTCCGTAACCGTTCCATGGCCAGACCCTCTTCGTGTCTTTGTGCCTTCGTGGTTCTGATTAGATTTCAATCCGCTTGAATGTCGGCAGATAGTCCTTGTTCTTCCTGAGCATTTCCTGGACCATTTTCTTGATTTCGGCCAGCGAAAGCACGGCGGCCGTCAGCGGATCGTAGGCAATGGACTGGTAGACGAGTTTCGGATCGCCGGTCAGCGCCGCCTCGACGGCCATTTCCTCGACGGCGATCGTCACGTTGTTCAATGCGGCGCACTGAATGGGCAGCGCGCCGACGTGAATGGCGTTGAATCCGCGACGGTTCGCGACGACGGGCACCTCGACGCACGCGTCGGCGGGCAGGTTCGTGATGAGATTCGTGTTGCGCACATTTCCGTTGAACTCGAAGGGTTCGCCGCCCATGTAGGCATTGATGATGGAGGCGGCATATTCATGGCCGCGTTCGAGCGACATCGGCGCGCCCTTGCTAAACCAATCCCGGATGTCTTTCTTCCAACTTTTCGCCGTGTGCAGATAATGCTTGAGAATGTAGGCGTATTCGCCGGGATTCCAGCCGGTGCCATGCGTGCAATATTTCTCAATCAAATCGGGCCGCTTGCGGAACCACCAGTTGTACTCGGAATTATGCCCGCTCGATTCCGTCACGTAATAGTCGAGCGCGAGGAACATTTCGTTGCGAACCTGCTCCTCGTTGTAGATCTTCTTGTTTGTCGTGATGGCCTTGCGAATGAGCGGGTACGCGTCCTTGCCCTTCCATTTGAACTCGGTGTACCACGCCATGTGATTGATTCCGGCACAGACGTAATCAATCTCGTTCATCGGCGCGCCGATCCAGTTAGCGAGCATGGCCGCCGTTCCTTGGACGCTGTGGCACAGGCCGGAGGTCTGAATCTTCGACACGCGTTGCATCGCCCGGCACAGCATCGCCATCGGGTTCGTATAGTTGAGCAGGATCGCGCGTGGACAATACCGTTCCATGTCCTTGACGATGCTTACCATGACCGGGATCGTGCGCAGTGCGCGAAATACGCCGCTCGGACCGCGCGTGTCGCCGACGTTCGTGTCCACGCCGTACTTCTTCGGGATCTCGATGTCATGCCGCCACACCTGCACGTCCCCCGAAAGGATCGTGCAGAGCACCGCGTCCGCGCCTTTGAGCGCTTCCTTGCGGTCGAGCGTCGCTTCGACCTTCGCCGGATATCCGCCGCGCTCGACGATAAGGCCGACGGCCTTGCGGGCAAATTCGAGCCGTTCCTTGTTGACGTCCATCAACGCGATGGTCGCGTCCTTGAGCAGCGGAAACGTCAACACATCCCGAACCAGCCCGCGCGTGAATCCCAAACTGCCCGCCCCGATAAATGCTATCTTCGCCATGACCTGCTCCCAAAATGTTAGAGGTTCCCGGCGGTCCTTCCCGCCGAATCAAACGAAATGATTATCGCGGTCTGTGTATTGGCAGTCAACAAGTTGGGATGCCTTCCCCCTTCTTGCCCGTGCTCGTGTTTGTGCTCGTATTGTCCCTTGAGCCTTGTCCCTTCATCCTTCCTCCGCAGATTGCGCAGATGTTCGCAGATATTCACGGAGATGCGGATAATTAAAGTATGCAACCATCGAAATCGTCTGGGTCCGAACGCAAAATGAATCGCTACACGACGATGTCTTTTTCGACGATTTCGCCGGGACGGGTCGTGGCGCCGGGCCAGAGTTTGCGCCCCGGATAGATGGCGGTATGGATGCCCGTGTGCGCATCGTCGCCGATAACAGTCCCAAGCTTCTTACGTCCCGTGTCCACCGGATTCCCGTTGACTATCGAGCGGTGCGTTGCGCCGTCGTGCCGGACGTTCGCCGTGACGGTGCCGCAGCCAAGATTGGCGCGTTCCCCGATTACACTGTCGCCGATATAACTGAGGTGGCACGCATACACGCCGTCCATGAAAATCGAGTTCTTGATCTCGACGGCCTGTCCGATGCGGCAACCGTCGCCCAGTGTGACATGGGGCCGAATCCAGCAGTTGGGACCGATTTCGCAATTCTCCCCGATGCAGACCGGCCCGTCAATGACCACGCCCGAACGGATCACCGTGCCCTTGCCCACCGACACGGGACCGTTGATGACCGCCGCCGGATGCACCTCGCCCCCTATGCACGGCGTCATACGCTTCAGCATGAATTCGTTGGCATCAAGCAAGTGCCACGGATAGCCGATGGGAAACCAGTAACCGGCCGCCTCCACCACACGGAAGACGCCTCTGTCGGCAAGGGTCTGGACCGCCGACGTGATTTCGATCTCGCCGCGCACGGACGGTTCGGTGTGGCGTAAAACATCGAACACCTGGGGCGTAAACTTGTAGACGCCGATGTTGGCGAGGTTCGAGAAAACATCCGTCGGTTTTTCGACGAGCCGCACCACTCGGTTCTCTTCACCGACCTCGTAGATGCCGTAGAGACGCGGATCGGGTACGGTCATCGCCAGCGCCGCCTGTTCCTCGCGCGCAATGCGGGCCAAGTCCGCCGGATCATACAAGTCGTCGCCGTTCATCGCCAGAAACGGGCCGCCGATACAGTCCGCGCACTGCAGGATGGCATGGCCCGTGCCGCGTTGCTCCTTTTGGACCACATACTCGATCGGCATCCCGTCGTATTCGTTGCCGAACGCCTCGCGGATCATCTCCGCGCGATAGCCGACCACCAGCACAATTCCATCGGCCACGCCGCGCAGCGCGTCGAGTTGATGCGCCAGGATATGCTTGTTCGCCACCTTGAGCAACGGCTTTGGGCGCGTCAACGTCAACGGATACGTCCGCGTGGATTTTCCCGCCGCCATGATTACCGCTTTCATAGGAGCCTCCACATCTCAGTAAGAAATGGTATCGCAACGACCTCGGACGTGTCCATATCGCATAAAGACGGCATAAAGACAGCCCGATGGAGCACTGGAATCACAGACTCAGTTCATGGGTAATGAGCAGGGCGGCGACAATTCCCGCCATTTCCGCCCGATAGGTAACGTTTCCCAGCGTGATGGGCGTTGCGCCGCGGGCCATGGCCAGCGAATGTTCTTCTTCGGTAAGCCCTCCCTCGGGTCCGACGATGACGCCTGTTTCGCGATGCAACATGGCCTGCCGCAACGAAACCGGGTTGCCATCCCGGGTGGCGAGAAGGATCGGCATGGGTTCGGCATCGAGCGCGGCGTCCAAACCGGCATGGACGACAAAGGACGGAAGCCATACCCGGCCGCATTGTTTGCAGGCTTCGATGGCGATCCGCCGCCATTTTTCTTGCGGCCGGGGCAATTGCTCTGAATGTCCGCCGCGGAAAAAGACGAAACGCGAGATGCCGGTCTCGGTTCCGTGCCGAATCAGAAATTCGACGGCCTTTTCGCGCAGCAGCCACGCCTGAAAAAGCGTCACGCGCACATCCGGCGGCGGGTAACGTCGTTCGGCTTCGATGGCCACGACCACATCCCGCCGGGAAACTTGGGCGATGGTTCCATCGCATTCGCGTCCCTCGCCGTCGAAAAGCAACACGGGATCCCCCGTTTTTACGCGCACGACGCGAGCGGCATGATGCGCTTCCTCATCCGGAAGCGCCACAAGCGGGGGCGTCAACTGGTGCGCGGGGACGTGGAAACGATGAATGTGCGGCATCCGGCGTAGCAATCCTTTTTCCTGTTTGCAGTCTATCGGAAACATTCCGGAAATGCGAATCATCCACGCCAACACGGGTTTGTCTGTGTTATCATTACAGTCGGCTCAAAGCGGACAAGGCATCATGGCGATGCCCGGATTGGGCTTCGCCATGGATGCACGGATACCGAAGCGATGACCACGCTGCTCGACGTGCGCAATCTCAGCAAGCATTTTACGATTACGTCCGGACCCTTTCGCCGGGATGCCGGCGTAATCAAGGCGGTGGACGATGTCAGTTTTTCGATTGGCAGGGGCGAGACGCTTGGGCTGGTCGGCGAAAGCGGATGCGGCAAGACGACGACCGGTCGCCTGATCCTGCGCCTGATTGAACGCACTGCGGGCACGATGACCTTTCATCACGAAGGCGAAGCGATCGACATCGCTTCGCTTCAAGGCGAAAGACTGCGCCGGTTTCGCCGTCATATCCAACTCGTGTTTCAGGACCCGTTTTCGTCGCTCAATCCGCGTATGACCGTCTTCGACATCGTGGCCGAACCGCTGCGGGCGCACGGCTGCGGTTCCCGTGGCGAAATCGAGGCGCGCGTCGAATCGCTGATGCGATCGGTCGGATTGAATCCCGCGTATTTGCGGCGGTATCCGCATGCCTTCAGCGGCGGTCAGCGCCAGCGCGTCGGCATTGCGCGCGCGCTCGCGTTGAACCCATGCCTAGTCATCTGCGACGAACCCGTATCGGCGCTCGATGTTTCCGTCCAGGCGCAAATTCTCAACCTGCTCAAGGAATTGCAGGAACAGTTTGGACTCGCCTATTTGTTCATCGCGCACGACTTGTCCGTCGTCGAAAACATCAGCGCGCGCGTAGCCGTAATGTATGCCGGACGCATCGTCGAAATGGCGCCCACGAACGACATTTTCCAGGATCCAAGGCATCCCTATACCGGCGCGCTGCTGCATGCCTTGCCGAAACCGGAACCGGCCCGCGGCAAGGCCCGCCCTGTTCTGCCGGGCGAAGTCGCGGATCCGAGCCGGCTTCCTGACGGATGTCCGTTTCATCCGCGCTGCGTTCATGCGAACGGCCGTTGCCGCGGGGAAACGCCTTGCCTTCGGGAATGCGCCCCCGGCCATATCGTCGCATGCCACCGCGCCGAGGAAAATCTTTTGGGCCTGTGATTTCGCCCTGCATTTTCCCGGATGTTGAAAAGATTGCGAAAAGCCGAAAAAGGGGCAGGAACCGCAAACCGATTCCTGCCCTTATGAACAACGCTAAATGGTGTCTGCCTGCTTATTGGGGCAGATCCTTGTAGATATCGGTGGTCATCCAGTTCAGTTCGCCTTCCATGAACATCTTGCCGACTTTATCAATCAAGTCGTCATGGTTGCAGCAGAGCAGCCGGAAATTGTTCTCGATGCGCTTGCGCGCGATATTGCAGAACAGATCCACGACATCCTGAACCGTCTTGTTGTTCGGATCCTTGGCCAAAATGGCGTCGGCGCGCGCCAGCGCGGCGGCCATCGCATAGATGTCGGTGCCGATTTCGACATACCGGGCGAGAATGAGCGTCTTGCGTTCAAGTTTCTGCTGGTAGCGGGCCATGGTGTGGAACAAGCGTCGGGCCATCTTACGGCAGGTCTTCGCGCAATACGCAAGGTGCGCGACATTCCGCGAATTGAGATGCTTGGTATTGGAGGGCGCCGCGACGGGGAGCCATTGCTTGGGATACCACGCCGCATAGAACTTGAAAGCGTCCATGATGAGCGCCATCTTGCTCTTTTTCTTGACGTTGGCGCGCGGATCCATGATCGGCATGATCAGGCTGAAATGGGTGTCGAGGGCTTCGCGCGCGATAATCAGTTCCATGATCTGCGTCGTGCCTTCGAGGATGCGGGCCACGCGGGCGTCGCGCATTGTCCGTTCGCAGACCATCGGTACATCGCCGCGTTCCTTCAACGACGAAACATTTTCGTAACCACGACCGCCGCGGACCTGCATGAAGTCGTCGCCGACGCGCCACGCGGCCTCGGTGCAGAAATACTTGGCCATGGCGGCCTCGAGGCGAATATCCACGCCGCCCTTGTCGGCCAGCGCGCATGCCAGCCAATTCATCGCTTCCATCGCAAAAGTTTCGGCGGCAATGCGGGCCGTCATGTTGGCGACCGCCTGATGCTTGCCGATGGGCGCGCCCCACTGGATGCGCTTGTTCACCCAGTCGTGGAGGTAATACATGGCCTGCTTGGAGGCTGAACCGGCAATGGCCGGCACTGTCAAACGTCCCGTGTTCAACGTCATGAGCGCGATCTTAAGGCCTTCGCCGGGCTTGCCGACGATATTCTCGGCAGGCACTTTCATGTTGTTGAACCGAAGAAGACCATTCGAGATGCCGTGCAGGCCCATGAAACGGCAACGGTAGGCAACCTCAAAGCCTTTCGCGGTTTCGGGATCCTTGCGATCCACGACAAACGCCGTAATTTGCGGACGCATCTTGCCTTTGACTTCCTTGGGCGGCGTCTGCGCCATCACGATAAGAATCTCGGCATCCGGACCGTTCGTGATCCAGAGTTTCTCACCGTTGATTAGATAGTATTTGCCGTCCTCTGTCGGGGTGGCGGTGGTCTTCATCGCGGCCGGATCCGAGCCGACGCCCGGTTCGGTCAATGCGAAGGCCGACACCGCGCCGGCCGCCAGACGGGGCAGGTATTTTTTCTTTTGTTCGTCCGTGCCAACCACCTTGAGCGGCTGAGGAACGCCGATGCTTTGATGAGCGGACAACCACGTTGCCGTGCTCTGGCAGTACGTGCCGATATAGCCCACCACGCGGCTGTAATTCGTCTGCGACAAGCCCAGACCGCCATAATCCTTTGAAATTTTCATTCCAAAGAATCCGGCTTCGCCCAACCCCTTGATGGCTTCCGGAGGGTACACAAATTCACGGTCAATCTTGTCCGGATCGATGTACTTCTCCATGGTTTCCTTGGCTTTGAGGATCAACTCGTCGCCGATTTTCTTGTCTTCCGCGGGCTGTTCCGGATACGGATGCACCAAGTCCCACCGAAAGTTGCCCTTGAACAACTCCGCGATGAAACTCGGGTACTTCCACTCCGTTTCACGCGCATCCTCGGCCAGATCCATTGACTTCTGTTTTTCTTTGTCCTCTACTTGCATGGCTTTATCCTCTTTTTTAACTACTCCGCACGACCCACCACAGAGGGATTCACACCAGTGTACCCATTGCCCACACGAAAGTCAAAAACAAAATTGCGCATTCCAAACATAATGCGACACCGAATTTCCGCAAAAGGTAAACACTGCTATTTTTACAGCATCCACGCCTGCGCTTCGGTTCAACGATATTCTCACGAATTTGTCAAATAAATTCATGTTTTGTTTTCGCCGCCGCCACTTTCAAGGCTCATTTCGCGTAATTTTCGCTTGAGCAATTTGCCGGTTGGGCCCTTGGGAAGCGACGGCAAAATTTCAATATAGCGTGGCACCTTGTATTTGGCCATGCGTTCTTCGCAGTAATGGCGAAGTTCTTCCGGAGTTGTCGTGGCGGATTTGGCCAACGCGACATACGCCTTGACTTCTTCGCCGCGCGCCTCGTCAGGCACGCCGATCACGCACACTTCCACGATGTCGGGATGCCCATAAAGCGCTTCTTCGATTTCGCGCGGATAGATATTCATGCCGCCGCGAATGATGAGATCTTTTTTACGGTCCACGATGAAGAAATAGCCATCCTCGTCCATCTTGGCGAGATCGCCGGTGTGGAACCAGCCGTCTATAATGACCGATTCGGTCGCGCCGGGCCGCTTGTAGTAGCCTTTCATGAGATTATGGCCGCGCAGGACGATTTCACCGACTTCATCCACCCCGGCAAAGGTTCCGTCTTCGCGCATGATCTTCATTTCGCATCCCCAAATGGGGGTGCCGATGGAGCCGGGCTTGCTGGGCCGATCGGGCATGTTGAACGACGCAACCGGGCTGGTCTCGGTCAGGCCGTAGCCTTCGAGAATACGCACGCCAAAGCGATCGTAAAAACGGTTTAGCACGTCAACCGGCAACGCGGCGCCGCCCGACACGGCCATTTTGAGCGATGAAATATCGTATTGGCCGCTTTCCTCTGAACTTAGCATCCAGAAAAACATCGTCGGAACGGCCGCAAGGAACGTGACGCGATCGCGTTGGATGATTTCAAGGGTCTTCTTCGTTTCGAAGACGGGCAGCATGGTTAACGTGGCCCCGGCCATCAAGCCGACGTTCATCACGCAGGTCTGACCGAAGGAATGGAATAGAGGCAAGACCACCAGCCCGACATCGTCCGGCTGGACCTTGACGATATAGTCCCTTGCATAAAAGGCATTGAAAAAGATGTTGAAATGGGTTAGTTCGGCGCCCTTCGGGGTGCCGGTCGTGCCGGAGGTATACAAAATAACCGCAGTATCTTCCGGCATGGTCTGCACCATGTCGAAAGTGGGCGACGCCACGCCCAGCGCGGGTTCAAGGGCTTCGCCCACCGGAGGTGGCGAGGATGGCGATCCACCCACCAGAATGAGATGGCGGCAGGTTTCGGTCTGTAAAAACGCCCTTCGGGCTTCTTCCTCGAAACCGTGCCAGGCGATAAAGACAAAGGCATCCGAATCTTCGAGTTGATACTGGATTTCCAGCGCCTTCAACATGCAGTTGATAGGGACGACGGTCCCCCCCGCGTTCAAAATGCCATAATAGGCAATGGGAAAATGTGGCGTATTCGGCAGCATAATCGCGACCTTGTCGCCCTTTTTCACCCCGCGATCCCGAAGAACGTTGGCCATTTTTTTGACTGCGGCCGCCAATTCGGCATAACTCATTTTCCATTGGTCTAGAATGAGCGCCGTCTTTTCGGGATACTTCTCCGCGGTCGCGTCCAGGAAATACGCCAGATTCAAACTCATGCGTGCCGCCTCCCTGATTTTGCCGATACCGGCATACGCCCGTATCAGGCGTGTGATCATACTACGCCATTTGTTCTATTCTCCGGTTCTTCCATTGGGCGGCCAGCCAACCGCCGCACCGCATACTAGCGGAAAAAAAAGAGTGAATTCAACCCCGCGAAAAGAGATGCGCAGGACACATCCTCAGACCGGGATTCGCTTGTGGTTCAAAAGTCTTTCTCGCATTCAATCCAGAATCCATTCGAGTCCGAGTTCCATGAGTTTGGCCGGCAAGGGATTGCCGGTGGCCAAATCCCATCCCATGATTCCGTAATAATGGTCAAGCATGCTCGGAAAAATATCGCGTTTGACGTGTGCGCCTTTGCTGGGTCCGTCCGGAATGGGTTCATACAAACGATCAGGGAGTATGTCGTCGTGACGCGAGAAACCGCGCCGCGCATTCACCATGCGCATCATGTTCGTCTTGCGCTCGCCGACTTTCATAAGTTCCCAGAAGGTGCAATCCCAGCCGGTCACGTGACGGACGAAGTCTTCGAGTTCGCGGTAGCCGAACAGGTTGCCCGGTCCCCATACGAACATGCACAGCGTCAGCGTGTCGAGCAGGCTGTAGTAATGCTGGCTGAACACGGTCATTCGGATCTTGGGCAGATCGGTCGAAGATCGCGTACCCTTGCCGATGATGGCAAGGCCGGCGGCCAGTTCGCCGCCGCCCGCCAGGAGCCAGTCGTGTTCGCATGACATGTGGTCGCCGCCGATGGGAACCGTCGCATACATAATCGCCTGGCTCGGTTTGACCTGCGCCATGTGCGCGGGAAGCCCCTGGCCTTTGCAGTGGACGGCAAAGGGCGTCGTCTTCTCGCCGAAGTGTTTCACAGCCGCGTTGAAGCCTTCCGCGAGCACATCGCCGACCCCATCGCGGCGTCCAATGCGATCGATGAGCCAGAAAAGACTCTCCGGGTCGCCGAAGCACAATTTCCTACCCCCGATCGAATCGGTCGAGATGATCCCGTTTTCTGCGGATTCGATCGCATAGGCGGCGATGGCGCCCGTCGTAATCGTGTCGAGGCCGTATTCGTTGCACATTTCGTTGGCCTTCGCAACGGCTTCCGGAACAGTAATGTCGAGGTTCGATCCGAGTGTGCTCAACGTCTCGAATTCCGGTCCACCGAGTTTATCGCTGACTTCGTACTTCCCGGTACATTTGACGCGCTTGCGGCATGCGACGGCGCAACCCATGCACGTGGACTGTCCCGCGCCGATTTTCTCCCCGAACACCTGCCCGGACAATTCCTTGTATTCGGGATGCCAGCCTTGCGTGTAATTGTGCGTGGCCATATTGCCGGCCTCGGACTGGAATTGGACAACGCCGGGTGTGCCATGAGCGCGGAGCGTTGATGGAAAGTCCGACGTTTTGACCCGTTCGGCGCCAAGGGCCGCAAGATTACGAATGGCATCCGGATTGGCTGTGGCGAGTTTGGCCTTGCGTGGCGCTCGAACGACAACGGCGCGGAGGTTCTTGGATCCCATGACGGCGCCCATGCCCGTGCGCCCGACCACGTCGTTTCGGCCGGCCATGATGCACGCATAGCGGACAAGGCGTTCGCCGGCCGGACCGCATTGGAGAACGCAAACGCGCGTGTCGGCCTGTTTGAGTTCCGATTCCAGGATATCGTGGACTTCACTGACAGGACGTCCCGTCAGATGGGCCGCATCGCGGATTTCGACCTTCTCGCCGTCCACGAGCACATAGCAGGGCGCATCCGCCTTGCCGGTCACGACAATGGCGTCATATCCCGCCAATTTGAGAAAAGGCCCGAAATCGCCGCCGGCCTGCCCTTCCCCCACGGCATTCGTCAATGGAGACAAGGCCACCGCGCTGAAACGGCTCGCGCCCGAAATGGCACAGCCCGTCGTCACGCTGGGCGCAAGCGTCAACACATTCTCTGGTCCGAGCGGATCGGTTTCAGGCGTCGTTTCTTTCAACAGAAAATACGCCCCGAACGCGCCTCCGCCCATGTAGGTGCGGTAGAACTCTTCGGGAAACGCTTCCTTTTCGATGGATCGCGTGCCGAGATTTATCCGTAATATGACGCCATGGTAACCGTTGGGCATGTTGACCTCCCTGCCGTTGTTTCCCGACATAAAACAGCGCATTATAAGAGGCCGGACGGATTGCAATCCAACCGGTGGCACGGAGGTGAAAGCCATGATGTGGCAAAGGACAATCGGGGCGTTCGTGAAACTGGCTCTGTGCATGGCCTGTGTATGCGCGGGCGCGGCGGAACACGGGGCCGGACGCACGGCAAAAACGGATCCGGAGTTCGCGCCGGTACAGGACGTCCAAGGCCTGCCGCGCGTACTACTCATCGGCGATTCGATTTCCATCGGCTACACATTGCCGGTGCGCGAATTACTGAAGGGGAAGGCCAATGTCCATCGCATTCCGGTCAATGGGGGCCCGACCCCCAACGGATTGCGACACCTGAAAGAATGGCTAGGGACGGGCAAATGGGATGTTATCCATTTCAATTGGGGTCTGCACGACCTGAAATTCATGGAAGACGGCGCCCGGCAAGTCGCCATTGGGCAATATGCGGCGAATCTCCGACAACTTGTGAAAATACTCAAACAAACCGGAGCAAAATTGATTTGGGCCAGCACGACACCGGTCCCGACCGAAGAGGTCAAGCCGCCGCGCAAGAACGACGACGTAATCGCGTACAATGCCGTCGCGAAACAAATCATGGATGAAAACGGGATATCCATTGACGATTTATATGCGTTTGCGCTGCCCATACTGTCTTCAATTCAGAGACCGGCCAACGTACATTTTACCGAGGGTGGTTCGAGAGCTTTGGCGGAACAAGTGGTCAAATCCATAAAAAGCGCGCTATAGGGTTTCATGATGCGGCCTCACGAATCGGCATTCGCTGCGCTTGTAATGGAAGGTGTGTCGAAACGTTTTCCCGGCACGCTCGCCGTGGACAACGTCTCCATGGAAGTGCGCGCGGGAGAAATCCATGCGTTGATGGGCGAGAACGGCGCGGGCAAGTCAACGCTGATGAAGATCCTGGCCGGCGCCTTCAACGATTACACCGGCGCGATTCGCGTGGGCGGGCAAGAAGTGCGCCTCGAATCGCCGATGGCGGCAAAGCGACACGGCATCGGAATGGTCTTTCAGGAACTGAGCCTTGCGCGTCCCATCAGTATCGCCGAGAATCTCCTGGCCGGACGAATGCCTGTCACGCGGTGGGGCATGCTCGACCGGCGGAGAATGCTCGATGAGGCGCGGCGCTGTCTTGAACTCGTCGGACTCGACATCAATCCACTCAAAACCGTCGAGGAGATCAGCCAGCACGAGGCGCAACAGGTCGAAATTGCGAAGGTGCTCGGAAACGCTCCCTGCATACTGATTCTCGACGAACCGACGTCGGCCTTGTCGCGCGAAGAAGTTCATCGGCTCTTCGCGATCCTGCGCGATCTGCGGCGCGGCGGCCTCGCGATCGTGTATATCTCCCATCATTTGCCGGAAGTCTTCGAGATCGCCGATCGGGTCACGGTACTGCGCGATGGGAGAAAGATCGCCACCCGCGACATCGCGGACACGACACCGCAGGCGCTTGTCCAGATGATGGTCGGCCAAACCATCGAGCGGTTCTATTCGAGGCGCGAAACCGCATGGGGCGGAAGCGCTCTTCGTGTCGAACATCTCACCCGGCATGGTTTCTTTCATGATGTTTCTTTCGAGGTCCGGAAAGGTGAAATTCTCGGACTCGCCGGATTGTCCGGCGCGGGACGGACGGAACTGGCGCGATCGTTGTGCGGACTGGATCCGCTGGACCATGGCGTCGTGAACGTGTGCGGGGAAGAGTTTGCCGGAGATTACCCGCAAGCCGTCGCGAAAGGGCTGGTCTACCTCACGGAAGATCGCAAAGTGGACGGATTGTTTCTTCGTTTGTCTGTGGAGAAGAACTTGCTGGCGGCCCTCCTTCCGTTCCACTCGAAGGCAGGGATTTACCGGTCTGGCCGCGATATATTTGTAACGCGAAAATACCTTGAAGAACTCGAAGTGGTGGCGGCGTCGGCGGAAACGGATGCGGGAACGTTATCGGGCGGCAACCAGCAAAAGGTGCTCTTGGGCAAGTGGCTCGCGACAAATCCGCGCGTGTTGATCCTCGACGAACCAACGCGCGGCGTGGACGTAAAGGCCAAGAGGAAGATTCACGAATCGCTTTTGGCAATCGCGAACCGGGGTGCGGCCATGGTGCTCATCAGTTCGGATCTGCCGGAGTTAGCCGGTTTGTCCGACCGTGTCCTCGTCATGCGGCGTGGTCGCCTGATTGGGGAAATGCACAAAGAAGACCTTTCCGAAGAAGCCCTCTTGCTTGCGATGAACGGGCACGAAGCTCCGGCCGGAAGATCCCCATGATCAGACGGACCCGACCGATCAGTCACATCATCGAGATGGCCGGGATCTATGTCGTTGCTCTTTTGTTACTGATTGCCGGAGCGTTCGTCTCTCCAGACTTTCCGACGGCGGAGAATTTCGTGAATATCCTGAGCGCCGTCGCATTGCTGGGCATTGTTTCATCGGGAATGGCCTTCGTGACCTTTTCCGGCAACATGGCGGACCTCTCCGTGCCGGCCATCATGGCATTTTCGGGAATTATCGCGGTGGCCGCGCTGCCGCTGGGATTGGCGCCCGCGCTGGTCATGGGCATCCTCGCGGGTGTGGCGATTGGCGCCATGAACGGTCTTGTCGTTGGAAAACTGAATGCAAATCCAATCCTGTGGACGCTGGCCGTGGCCTTCTTCATGGAAGGTTTCATGCGTTTCACGTGGAGCAACAACCAAGTCTATCCGGACACTGCGCCGGGCACGCCGGGCGCGGCCTTCATCGAAATTTTTCGCATGCACGCCGGGCCCGTGCCGCTGGTTGTCGTCATCATGCTGGCGCTGTTTGCCGCGGGACACCTCGTGATGACGCGGACGCGGTTTGGCCATGAAAGCCGCCTGGTGGGTTCGTCCCGTGCCGCCGCGCGCGCATCCGGCATCCGTGTTTCGCGCGTCGTGTTCCTGAATTTCGTTGTCGCGGCGTTTGCGGCGGCGATCGCCGGAATCCTGATCACATCCATGAACAAACTCGGCGTCTTCTATCTGGGACAGGGCTACGATTTCAAGGCCGTCACGGCGGTCGTGATAGGCGGCGTAATGCTGAGCGGCGGACGCGGGCATATCCCGGGCGTGTTCGGCGGCGTGTTGGTCATCGGCCTGCTGGCGAATATCATGACCTTCCTTGGCATCACGGCGTTCCGGCAGAACATCGTCATGGGGATCGTGTTCATTGCCGTCGTGGGTCTGCAACAGTATCGGCTTCGTGCACAGGGGAAAGATTATGCCTAGGCTTGCCCGCCTGCTGAACGAACACCGCGCGCTTATCATGCTGGCCATGCTCTTCGCGGCCTTGTCCGCGTTCGCGCCGAATTTTCTGTCCATTCACAACATGACGGCCATCCTGCGCGGGGCGAGCCTGAATGCGGTGGCTGCCATCGGGTTCACGATTGTGCTCATTCTCGGCCAGTTGGACCTGTCTATCGGCGCAGTGGTCATGCTGTGCGGGATGATCGCAATACGTCTGGAACCGTCGCTGGGCTGGGCCGGCGCGATTGCGGCGGCACTGACAACGGGTGGAACCGTTGGCGTCGCAAACGGCCTCCTGGTCGTGAAGGCGCGCATCAATTCGTTCATCGTGACACTCGGCACGATGACGATGGTCACGGGGCTGATGCACCTCTACAGCGGCGGTGGATCGGCGGCCATCGCGGATTTCCGGCTTGCCGACTGGCTCGAAACGCCGGTTGTTCCGTTCCTGCCGCCGATGGTGATTATCACGCTGACATGGGTCGCCGGCTTCACCGTGTTTCTGAATCGAACGCGAGTCGGGCGCGGTTTCTTTCTGGTCGGCGCCAATCCCGAAGCCGCGTGGCTGGCCGGATTGAACCGCGACCGGTACTTGATGGCGGGATTCGTCCTCTCCGGCGTCACGGCGGCGCTGGCGGGCGCGATGTTCGCGGCGAGCCTCAGTTCGATGACCTCGGCGGCCGTGCTCGGAACGCGAACTCTCATGACGGTCCTGGCGGCGGTCATCATCGGCGGAACGCTCATGACCGGCGGAAAAGGCAGTGTGCTCAAGAGTTATTTCGCCGTGTTGATGTTGACAACGCTGTTCAACGGGATCGGCTGTTTCGGACTGGGATTCGAGGTCCAGATCTTCGTGAACGGCTTGATTTTGGCCGTGGTCGTGCTGTACGAGGCGTACGCGATTCACCGGCACGAACGAATGAAGGGACAGCGGCCCGACTTGATGAGGGAAGCCGCCGAAGGTAGGGTATTCGCAAGCGACGAAGGAGCGCCCGACATGAATTCGAAAGACCGGTTCCCGCTGATTTGTATCACGATTGTCGCGATTGTCGCGATCGCCGCCACGGCCATCACGGCGATGTATTTCAAGTATGCGTCATCCCAAGCCATGCTGGTTGCAGGCGTGCCGGCTGAGTCGGCCCCGGAAGTGGATGTTTTTTCACTCAAGGGAACCGACGGCCAGCCCTACATCCTCCGTGCAACCGAGAAGAAGACGATTCCCGAACGCCCGGCCGATCCCTCTGCCCTGCCGGAAACCGACAAGGGCCATTGGTGGGACATCGAGTTCGCGGGATGGAAGGCGGAGAAGGTCCCGATGCCGGATTCGCCGAAGAACGGCCCACGCGGAAAGAAGGTGATTCTGTTGAAAGCGGGCGATCACCCGTACTGGACGGCGTACGTGAACGGGTTCACCGTCATGGCGAACGCATACGGCATGAAGATCAAGGTGTTCAATGGCAACTGGAACATGGACCTTCAAGCGCAACAAGCAGACCAGGCCGTCAACGAACGGCCCGATATGGTTATCCTTGCGCCCGTTGACGCGACCGCCTGCACGCCGCTGTTGCGTAAAATCAACAAGGCCGGCATCCCGTGCATCGCCTCGAACACCATCCCGTGCGACGAGGCCATGAAGTATTGCCTTGCGTGGACCGGCCCGGATGATTGGGGGCAGTTCCGCATGCTGGCGCGCGTGTTTGCCGACGCGCTCGGCAAACAAGGCGGCTATGCCATTATCCGCCACATGCCGGGCAGTTCGCCGTTCTTCTCGCGGACCTATGCGCCCATCACCGAACTCCTCGATTACGCGCCGGAAATGAAGATGCTCGCCATGGACACCTCGAATCTCGAGGCGGAAGGCGCGATGCAACTGACCGCGGCATGGATCGCGAAGTTCGGCGCCGAACTGAAAGGGTTGATCCTTGCCGCCGACGATTTCAGCCTGACGGGCGCGCTCGAAGCCCTACGCACAGCCGGACGGACGGATATCGTGATCGTCGCCGCGGGAAACAGCAAAACGGGCATGGATGCCGTGAAAGCGGGTGATGCGCTGGCCATCACCTATCAGTCCGCGGAAGGCGACGGCGCGCTCGCCGTCCATTCCGCCGCTCGCTGGTTCAACGGAGAAAAACTCGACCCGGTGACGTATCTGCCGAAACACATCATCACGAAGGCCGATGTGGACCAATTCATGCCGGCCCAGTGGTAGAATGCAGGACTTGTCGTGCTCGACGTCGTGATCGTCATCGCAATCGGGCGACACCGACTGTGAACACGACAACGGAAGGAGAACGAAATGTTGCACGATCCGAGTCATTACGCGCCGCCGGCGCCCGCCGAAGAAATCCGGCTGAATCCCAAAGACAAAGATATCCTTCGCGGATTGGCGGATGAAGTCGCGCAAATCGCCGCGTTGCCCGTGCACAAGGAAAAGTCCATCTTGTGGCAGCGGTTGAATGATCTCGACAGCGTGCGGCCGATGGTGTGGATCAACGAGGTCTGCTGGAACGAGATGAACGTCAACGACGAGTTGACGCTGCGATGCGTCCACCCCTGGGCGCGCGACCAGGAACGCGATCTGCGGCGTCTGATCTATCAGTGGCGGCATTTCCCCGCCGACATGGTCGTCAGCGACTTTCTCCCGTGCCCGCTCGCGATCCACAGCACCGATTTCGGCATCGTCGAGGATGTGGACACCATCGCAATGGACGAGTCGAGCGACATCGTGTCCCGGACCTTTCACCCGCAGATCAAGAATCCGGAAGACCTTGAAAAAATCAAGATGCCTGTTGTCACACACGATGCCAACGCGACCGCGATCCGGTATCAGGCGATGAACGACGTGTACGGCGGCATCATGCCCGTGAAAAAAGTCGGCCAGTCGCATATTTGGTTCACGCCTTGGGACTACCTGATTCGGTGGTGGGGCGTGCAGGAGGCAATGATCGATCTTATCGCGCGGCCGGAAATGGTCCATGCCGCCGTCGAACGCATGGTGGATGCGTGGATGACGGAACTCGACCAGTTCGTCGCGCAAAACCTGCTCTCGCTCGACAACAACAATACCCGCGTCGGCTCCGGAGGCTATGGTTACACGAGTGCATTGCCGGGTGAAGATTACGACCCGGCATACGTGAAACCGCACAACATGTGGGGATGCTCGAACGCGCAGATTTTTTCGACCGTCTCGCCCGAAATGCACTGGGAATTCGCACTCGAACACGACATGCGCTGGCTCGAACGGTGGGGACTCGCCTACTACGGATGCTGCGAACCGCTCGACCACAAGATTGACATCCTCCGCCGCATCCCGAACCTCCGCAAGATTTCCGTCAGCCCATGGTGTGATGCCGAGAAAGTCGTCGAAGGCATCCGGCGTGATTACGTCATCAGCCACAAGCCCAATCCCGCCATCCTCGCCGAAGAAACTTGGGACCCGGCCCAAGCCCGCGCCAACATTCGCCGGTTCCTCGACAAGACGCAGGGACAATGCCACGTCGAACTCATCATGAAAGACATCTCGACCGTCCGCAACCAGCCCCGACGCCTCTGGGAATGGGCCGCCATCGCCATGGAAGAGGCAATGCGGACGTAGATCCCGCCGCAACAATCCAAGCCGATCCGATGTGATGCCTTGCCGGGATACCGACGACATGTTCGCAAGACTGGGGGATTCGATGCGCGTTCCGGCCTGCGCAAAGCGCTTCTCCACTTTGCGTTTGAAGCGCCCGAAATCGTCGAAACTTACAGGCGGTTTTTAACGCGCTGCCATGAATCGGTGATCAAGAAACTTTCTTCCATGTTGACCATCATCCGCACGAACTTTTTCATTGGAATTGCGAAGGAGAGAGTTTCCTTGCGCACAAACGGGCGCGCGGAAATGTCGAACATGCCCAGCACCGCGCGTGGGTGTTCCGATTGGGCTTCCGTGTACGGATATCCCACAATTGCGCCGCATCCGGCGCAGAAGGGCGCGATGACGCCGTGCGGCGACGGTTCGTCGTAATTGGCCAAGGTAAACAGGGCGGCTAGCACATCCGGCGCGACATCGAAAAAAACGGCCACTGGTTCGTCGGTTTCGTCCAGCGTATCCCATCTTTTGAAGACGGCATACCGCGCAGGCGCTGTGAACACGGGCGAGTTGCGAATGAATTCGCGGACCAGTTCGGGCGACTGTTTATAGCGTTCCCCCTCGAGTTTGCCTGGTATGCCGCAGGAGAGGAAATATTCGAAACCGGGCATGAGTTCCTGGCTGAATCCGAGATAACGTTTCCCGCCGGAGCAACCGAGCGACTCGCGTTCGAAGGCAAGCGGCTCCCCCTTTCGGACGCCGCCCAACTGGGCCAGAAAACAGGCGTGGCCCTCTTGTTTGGGCACGACGGAAACACCGCCGGGATCGTCCGTGTAGAAAAATGCGATCGGAAGCGGGGCGTTCGGAACGAACGATTCCCAACGCCGAATGAACAAGTATTTGACTCCAATATCCATTTTTGTTGCCTCCTTGTGTCTCGACAACGCGAAAACGGCGCGCAAACGGGGATATCAGTCCGCCTGCGTCATGGAAACTGTTTCCGCAGGCAGAACGCGGGCGAGTTCCTCGAGGGTCGTAAGCCCTTCTCGAACGCATCGGGCGCCGTCGGTGGCAAGCGGGACCATGCCCCGGTTCAATGCGGCCTCATGCACGACGAAGGTACGCGGGCGCGAAAGAATGAGATTGGCGATGACATCGTCAACGGCCAGCAGTTCGCCGATGGCGCTGCGTCCACGATACCCTATGCCCTGGCAGGCCTCGCATCCCCGGCCGCACACAAACGATACGCCGGCATCGGCCAGTCCGAACCGCCTGGCAAGCGCCGGATCAGGCGCGCACGCGGTGGCGCATGAAGGACAATTGCGCCGCAGCAAACGCTGCGCCAGCACACCCGTGATGGACGAGGCGACGAGGTAGGGCTCGACGCCCATGTCGAGCAGGCGCGTGAACACGCCTGCCGCCGTGCCGCTGTGGATGGTGCTGATGACGAGGTGGCCGGTCAGTCCGGCCTGAATGGCCACCCGGGCTGTTTCCAGATCGCGGATCTCGCCGATCATGATCACTTCGGGGTCTTGGCGCATCAACGAACGCAGCGCGGCATCGAACGTAAATCCCACGTGCGGGTTTACCTCGGTTTGGGCCACGCGTCCCAGGCGGTATTCGACCGGATCCTCGATCGTCACGACGTGGGCGGCTGTCGTGCGCGCGTTGATGATTTCCTTGAGCAGCGCATAGATGGTCGTCGTTTTGCCGCTCGAAGCGGGACCGGTCAGTAACAGGGTCCCCTGGGGACGCCCGACAATCACGCGCAATGCCGCAGCCACTTCCGCGCGGAACCCCAGCGCGTCGAGGGAGAACAGCGACGGGTCGGCATCGAGGACGCGGATCACGATTTTCTCGCCGTAGACGGTCGGAAACGTGGACACGCGCATGGCTTTTCCGCAGGCGGTGGCTTCCGGGTCTATGCGCCCATCCTGGGGCATATCCTTCTGATAAGTCAGCATGCGCGCAACGACCTTCACGCGTCCCAAGATTTTCGGATAATGCTGAATGGGCAGGCGGGCGGCTTCGTGAAGCAGGCCGTCTATTCGGTACCGGACGGATAGGCAGTCATCCCACGGTTCGAGATGGATGTCGCTGGCCCGATTGTCGATCGCGTGACGCAACACGACGTCCACCGCGCGGATGGCGTCCTCGTCGCTGCTTCCCAGCAGCGATCGCAGGCTGCCTTCGATGGCGCGTAAAGGGGCCGGGATAGAAGAGGATGATTCATTTGCCATATATGGCTCCTGCTTGAACTACCGCACCAGCGTGGGCAATGAAAAGACTGCGGAAAAAATGCCCGAATACAGCCAAAAAACCAATGTGCCCAGCGCGCACACCGCAGCCGGCGCCGCGATATCGAGGAAAATGTGTGCGGTCTTGACCGCGTCGTCGCGGTACAGGGTGGAAACACGGCCCAGGATATCCGGAAGGGATCCCGCATTCTCGCCCAATGCAATTACGCCCAGAAACGAATCCGGCAAGACGCGCGATTCGGCGTTCAACGCGGTTTTGAGGGAAATACCCTGCTCGATGCGCTTTTTAACGCGGGCCAACGCCTCGCGATACGCGGGATTGATATCCAATTGCGCCGCATTTTCGAGCGCGGTGTCAAGCGGCGTTCCGATGGACAACAAGTCCCGAAGCACCGAGGCGACGTGCGAGAGATCGCGCCGGGACACCATGTATCGCACGAATGGAATGTGCAGACTCAGCCGGCCGAGAAAGCGCTGCAGGGCCGTCCGGCGATTGGAAAGAAACGGCAGGTTCCGCCAAAGCGCAACGGCTATTACCAGCGCAACCGCCAGAAACACATAGGCCTCCCACCGGTTCAGATAACGGGAGACGCCCAGCAAGGTTTGCGTGACAAAGGGAAGGGATTGGCCGAATCCTCCGAAAATGGTGACGAATTGCGGGACGATGAACAGACACAACTGTATCGCGAGAAACAGCTCGATAAAAAAAACGATCCCGATATAGAGCGCGTAATTGCGCAACTTGTCGCTGAACGCCGAGAGTTGCACAAGACCCTCTTCAATCCGGGCGAAGGCTTGTTCCAGTTGGCCGCTCTTTTCCCCGTTGCGGACCAGTTCGACATAGTATTCTGGAAAGAAATCGGTGCGGCGTCCGAGCGCGTCCGACAAGGACAAACCCGAGACGATATCCTGCCGGACGGCCAGCAGCACGTCGCGCAGCGCGGGACTCGGCGCCTCGGAAGCCAACGCCAGCAAACCACCCGGCAAAGGCGCGTTGGCGCGGATCAATTCCGCGATTTGCGCGGTCAAAACCAGCAGGTCGTTTCGCCACCTCGAGGCACGAAAATAGGTGCGTTTTTTCTTTTGTTTGATGACTTCCATGCGATCCGCCCTTTATGCTCCGACCAGTGAACTGAGATTCAAGACCGGCAAAAACATGGCAATGACCACGAACGCGATGATCAAGCCCATCGCCACCGTCAAGGCGGGACCGGACATGGTCAAAAGCAGGCGCGTACGGCGCGTTACTTCGCGTTCGTAGGATTCCGCAAGGCTCAGAAGGGCTTCCGGCGCCCGCCCGTGTTCTTCCGCATTGCCCAAAATCCAAAGATAACTTCGGCGAAACCGGCGGGTGCCCGCCAGCGCGGACACGAGCCTTTCACCGTGCGACACCAACAGGGCGGCGCCCATGCCCGCTCCGCGGAAGGACGGGCTGCCCGTCGCGGCGGCCGCGAGAATGATGCTTTCCGGGGCCTGAGCCTGGTTGCTCAGCAGCATTCCCAGGCACCGGGTGAATCGCTCGACCAGCGAAGTGGCGTAGATCGTGCGGAAAAACGGGATGCGCAATTTGATCCGGTCCGCCAAACGGGCGCCCCATTCGGTCGTGCGGGCAATACGAATCAAAAGCCAGAGAACCAGCAGGCCCAATCCCCCATACATCAGTTCCCTCGGGGATGCCTGCATGAACTTCTCGCCAAGGAATCCGAAGAAATGGCCGATTGCGAACGCGGCCCGTGTCGGCCACGGCAGTTGGCGTCCGAAGGTGGCATAGATGTTTTCAAAGTTGGGAAGAATGACGATGCTGAAAATGGTCAGCATCGTCACGACAGCAATAATAAGAAAAATTGGATAGGCAAGAACCTCTTCAAGTCTGCTGCGGATCTCCACCTGCCGGTTGGCATACGTTGCCAGTTGGCCCAGTACCTTTGGCAGGTTGCCGGTGCGCTCGCCGGCGCGAATCAGGCTCAGATACACCTGCGAAAAGGCTTCCGGATGCGATTTGAGAGCTTCCTCGAGCGTGGCGCCGGATTCAAGGCGTTTCTGGATGTCTGTAATGACGCGCCTCACACGCCGGCTGCGAACGTCCTTGCCCAGTTCCTTGAGCGCGGGCGAGATGGGCAACCCGCTCTGCGTAATTGTCAGCAATTGCTCCGTCAGAAACGCGATATCCTTGGCATTGAGCGCGGTTGCGCGCTCGGACAGGGTCGCGGACGGCGGCTGATCGCGATCGACCAAGTTCGAGATGGCAATCCCGCGTTCCGTCAAGACGACGGACGCCTGATGCGCCGATTCCGCTTCCAGGGAACCCATTACGGTTTTTCCTTCATGGTCCGTGCCGCTGTATTCGTATACCGGCATATCGTCACCTCGTCTTTCGCCCGTCAGGGCGCCAGTTCTCGCCATGCCACACGCGCAAAAGTGCGCGGATCGCCTTCGCCCGCCCGGTAAATGGCCTCGACCCTTCGCTCGGTCGCCTGGCACCGGGCCGCCGCGTATAATCCATACAAACCGGCCTCTTCTACGCCGTCCACTACGCCGTCACCGTTGTTATCGAGGCCGTCCGACGCCCAATCGAGCGCCACGACCCAGTAGTCCGCCGTGCCGTCGGGCGTCTTTACCGGCGACACGCCGGCCTCGTCGAACGCGGGAAGCGCGAGACCGCCCGGCACCCCGGCATTCGGCGCGGCGACTTTTCCTTCGGCCAAACCGGCCCATTGCGCGACACCGATGGAGCCGGTCCGGCCCGCCTGCAACTCGGCAACGCTTCGCGCCAAGGCAAATTCCACCGCGTTCAGCGCCCCGTTCGCCTGAACGAACACATCCGACTGCCGCACGTCGCTCTTGAGGCGCACGGCCACGGTATTCAAAATAACCAGCGCCGCGGCGATGAACATCAACGCCAGCAGCATCGCCATGCCCGCGTCCGGATTCTCTGTACGGCGTATCATGCTTAGTTCCTCGGTATGACGTCCTGGGTCAAGGTGGCCGTGTACCAATGCCCGCGCGTGTCGGGAAACTGGGTGTCAATCGTCACGCGAACGGCCTTTCCCGCGGACTCGAACCAGATGCCGCGCTCCAGGCGCTTGTTGCCGTTTAGATCCTCGCCGTCGTCCAGCACCCCGTTTCCGTTGGCGTCTTCATTGGGCGTGAGACCGTTACACAAAACGCGCATGGCATCGCCCTTGAACAGCAGCAACTGGCTATTGACGACGCCATCCCCGTTTTCATCGTCGTTTTCACGGCGGATATTGCGAACATCGGACAATTCCACCGTGCCGTTTCGAGCCAGCGCAACACCGTTGCCGTCCGTATCGGTTGCAATCTGGAACGAAAGCGAAGGCCCCGGTAGAGGCGTCAATGTGGCGGCGGCGGCGCCCGCGAGTTCGCGCACAGTCCGGAGAAGCGCCTTTCCTGCCTCTTCTTGGGCACGAATCGAGGCTTCCTGCGACTCGGCCACACGCTGCACGCCGATGGCAAGGCCGAACAACGAACCGGTCGCCACCACCAGCAACGATATCGCGAAGAGAAGTTCAATCAATGAGAAACCGTCGCGTCGCATGGTCTACCTCGTTATCAGCACGGAACCGGAAACCACGTGCGAATGCCCTTTGGAGTCCATGCGCGTCACCGTGGCGCGCATTTCGAGCGGACGCGGCAACGGTTCTGCCAGGGATTGCCCGGCCATCGGCAGGCGAATCGGTTCGCCCCTTGCGTCCACGCATTCGACAACCACCGTTTCCACCGCATCGGAGGCCGGTGGCGCGAAAGCAAGCGCCTCGTCATAGGAGAGCGTGCGCAACTGTTCGAGCACGCCGGCCAGACGGCAGGACGCAATACGCCGGCTATCCGATATGGAGCCCAAATCGCTCAGGCTGATAATGGAACCAAAAATCATACTGAGCGTAAGCGCCATGATTCCCGTCGCGAACATGACTTCAATCAATGCCACACCGGCGCTTGCATGTACACTGCGGCGATTGAAATACATTGCGTCACTTCCCTCCACTTGCCTCAAGTACCCTAATCTACACACTTTGCTGTAATTTGTCAAACAAAAAAAGCATCGTTGCGAGTACCGTGTTCTTGGAGTCGTGAAGGTCTCAAAAATTAGAATTCGGCGCCAAAAACGCACGCTTGGACCCTGACCCTAATCGTGATAGAATAAAAAGCGGGAACGGTTCGACATAAACGCCGCACATTGCGGCAGCGGGAGGACACGTAATGGCGACAAAGAAGTTGAACATCGGGTTGATTGGCTATGGATTCATGGGGCGGGCGCATTCCAATGCGTACCGCAAGGTAAACCAGTTCTTCACCTTGGATTACCAACCGGTCCTCAAGGCGGCCTGCGCACGCAAGGCGGACAAAATCAACGCCTTCGCCGCGAACTGGGGCTGGGAAAGCGTCGAGACCGACTGGCGGAAACTGGTCGAGCGCAAAGACATTGACGTCATAGACATTGGAAGCCCGAACAACACGCATAAGGACATCGCCATCGCGGCGGCGGAGGCCGGGAAGATGGTCCTCTGCGAGAAACCTCTGGCCATGAATGCCGCCGAAGGTCTTGCGATGACGGAAGCCATCGAAAAGGCGGGCGTGCCGAACATGGTATGGTTCAATTATCGGCGCGTGCCGGCGATTTCCCTGGCAAAACAGTTGATTGACGAGGGACGAATCGGGCGCGTGTTCCATTATCGGGCGAAATATCTCCAAGACTGGACGATCAGCCCCGACTTGCCGCAGGGCGGCGCGGCGCTGTGGCGGCTCGATATAGACGTGGCGGGCAGCGGCGTGACCGGCGACCTGCTGGCGCACTCGATTGACACGGCCATCTGGCTCATCGGCGGCGTGGACAAGGTATCGGCGATGACGGAGACGTTCATCAAAGAGCGTGCATTGCAGGATGAACCGGGTGTTCGCAAGCCGGTGGGCATTGACGATGCCTGCGCGTTCCTCGCCCGTTTTAAGAATGGCGCGCTGGCCACCTTCGAGTCTACCCGCTATGCCCGCGGCCGGAAAAATCAAAACACTTTTGAAGTCAACGGCGACAAGGGTTCGATTTATTTCGATCTCGAAGACGCGCATCAACTCCAGTACTACGATCACGGCGACGATTCGCATGTCCACGGCTGGCGGACCATCCTCGTGACCGATGCCGATCATCCCTACATGAAGCAGTGGTGGGTGCCCGGATGCGTTATCGGGTACGAGCACACGTTTATCAACGCACTTGCCGATTTCCTGAAGGGACTCGAAACGGGCGTGCCCGCGAGGCCCAATTTCCGCGATGCGCTCGAAACACAATACGTGTGCGATACCGTGCTGAAATCGGCCAAGACCGGCCTGTGGGAAAAGGTGCCTGTAAAAGAGTAGAATGAACATCGGTACAAGACATATCCGCGCTGTAACGAAGTCAAGGAGGTAAAGAATGCTAAGTCGGAGAAGTTTTTTGAAGACCGCCGTGGCGGCGGCGCCGCTGATCCTGTCGCCGAAAGCCCTTGGGCGCACCGGCGCCGGGGCCAACGAGACGGTGAACATCGGCTTGATTGGCTTGGGCGGCCGTTGCCGCCACTTGGCGGAAACATGCGCGCGCATTCCCAACATGCGGATTGCGGCGATTTGCGACTGTTTCAAGCCACGGGTGGACAAGTTCCTTGAACTTCAGCCGGATGGGCAGAAATGGAATCCCTATACCGATTTTCGGCGCATGATTGAACGCGAAAAACTCGATGGAGTGATGGTCATCACGACGACCCACGCGCGGGCATGGGTCACCTGCCACGCGATGGCGATGGGCATGGATGTGTATATCGAAAAGCCGATGTGCCTGACTATCGCCGAGGGCCGCGAGATGGTCAAATGCGCACGGAAATTCAAACGCGTGACACAGGTCGGCACCCAGCAACGATCAATGCCGCTCAACAATTGGGCCAGCGACCTCGTCAAGAACGGCACCATCGGCAAGGTCACGAGCGTGCTCGCGCCGAATTTCGTGTGCCCGTCGCGCTGGACGCCCAAAGAGGGCGAGGAAATGCCCGCGGGCGGTTGCGACGACTGGTGGGAGACATGGACCAATCAGGCCGAATACCGGCCCTATCGCCGTGAACTGCATGAAGGATGGGCGCGCTGGTGGGATTATGACGGCGGCGGTATCTCGTTTGGCGTAACAGGTTGGGGCACGCACAGTTACGATCAAGTGCAACGCGGTTTGGGCACCGACAAGACCGGCCCGGTCGAAGTTGTTCTGGAAGAACCAGTCACCTCAGGACCCTGCGGAAAATTCGAGAACCGCGAAGCGGGACCGGAGGAAACCGGATCAAATTTCTATCACATGGTCCGAAACCTTTCCGGCCCACGCGCGAAGGTCCGCATGAAGTTCGCAAACGGCGCGCAACTTCTTTGCCATCTCGATGCGGACAACGGCCCCGGACTCGGATGTGTCTTTATCGGCGAAAAGGGCCGGATCGAAATCAACCGCGACCGCATCGCATCCGATCCGAAAGACATCATTCTGAAGGCGGATCGGCCCGAGCCGCTCAAGGTTATGGAAAGCCAGCCGCACGTCGAAAATTGGATTGAGTGCATCAAAACTCGCGAGACCTGCACCGCCGACATCGAGTACGGCCAGCGCAGTTCGACCTTGTGCTATCTTGTAAATATTGCGCGCGACCTTGGGCGTGTCGGTGAAACCTTGAAATGGAATCCGAAATCGGAACGATTCACGAACTGTCCCGAAGGAAACACCATGCTCTCAAGACCACGTCGCAAGGGATATGAACTGCCCAAGCATTCGGAATCCCCAGAAAAACGCATTGAACGGGCCTGAGTTTCATCACCCCATTGCGGTTCAGCCGCAATGCCTCCATCCTGGGTATGATTTCTTTGTCCGTAATTTCTGCGCATCATGCACAGAAGTTGCGGATAAAGATAATAATGCAAACAATCGCGCGGCATTCGGTACTCCGGGCAGGGCGACCGGATACGCGCATGAAACGGTTTAGAACGGGAAGGGCCGCCCGCCGGTCAAACATGCGGGGCGCCACTTCCGCCTCGAAAATCGCTATCGGGAGAACAAATCATGGCACGATTGGGTTTTGGGATTATCGGTTGTGGAAACATCGGACCGGTGCATGCGGAAGCGTTGTCGCAGGTACGCGGCGCAAAATTGGTGGCCGTGTCGGACGTGGTCGAACAAAATGCGCGAACCCTCGCGGAAAAATATGGGGCATCATGGTACACGGACTACCGCAGGCTGCTGGATCGCAAGGACGTGGACGCCGTGTGCCTGTGCGTTCCCAGCGGGGTGCGGGGCACAATGGGCGAAACCTGCGCCGCTGCGGGCAAGCACATCCTGGCGGAGAAACCCCTGGAAATCAACACCCGAAAAATTGACCGCCTGATTGAAGCCGCGGCCCAGGCCGGGGTCAAACTGGGCTGCGTGTTCCAGAGCCGTTTCGCGGAAGGGGCGCAGCGGATTCGCAAGGCGGTTGAGCAGGGGCGTTTCGGCCGGCTTGTGCTTGGCGACGCCTATATCAAATGGTTCCGGTCGCAGGAATATTACGACAGCAGCCAATGGCGCGGCACATGGAAACTCGATGGCGGCGGCGCGCTCATCAACCAGGGCATTCACCAGGTAGATTTGCTTCTCTGGTTCATGGGTCCGGCAAAATGGGTACGGGCCGAATCGCGCATCCTCGCGCACGACCGCATCGAAGTCGAGGATCTGGCCTGTGCGACCATTCAATTTGAAAACGGCGCGCTCGGCGTCATCGAAGCAAGCACGGCGATTTGGCCCGGACATGCCGCCAAGGTCGAAATCCACGGGTCCGAAGGAAGCGCCGTGCTCGAAGACGGCGAATTGCGGTTTTGGCAATTCAGAAAAGAAACCAAGGCCGATGCGCGCCTCCGAGCCACGTTCGGCGGCGAATCCGCGCTCGGTTCGGGCGCGGGCGATCCGCTGAGCCATCTGAAATGCGAGGGCCACCGGCGCCAGATACAGGACTTCGTCAAGGCCATCCAGGAAGATCGCCCGCCCTTTGTGGACGGTCCCGAAGGTCGCCGGTCGGTGGCGCTCATCGAAGCGATTTACAAGTCCGCCGCGACGGGAAAAACAATCAAACTGTAACCGGCCCGCTCCAAAATGCAACCCGGATGACGCAACGGCCAAGCAAAAGGGATTTTGCCGTTTTTGTTGGATTTCACGTGCAAACGGGCATGAAATTGCAGTACAATCAAATCGTGCATGGAGGGTTAGGATAATTGGCAATCCACCGGTCTTGAAAACCGGCGCCTTCGGGCTTGAGGGTTCGAGTCCCTCACCCTCCGCCATCTTGCCTCGATTGACGAGCCATTGCGGGCCATTGCGGCATGTCCACGAGTTTATAAACGGCGGCCCACGGCCGATCGCCACACCATGACCCCTTACGCAGACCTTCACTTGCACACCAACCATTCGGACGGTTCCGACCGCCCGGAACGCGTGATCGAACGCGCGGCGGCCCTGGGTTTTTCCGCTGTTGCCATCGCAGATCACGACACGATAACGAGCGTGGCCGAAGCACGCGAAAGGGCGTATGCGATAGGGATGGGGTTCTTGACGGGCGTGGAAATCAGTGCGTCGTACGGACATGCCGAAGTACACGTCCTGGGACTTGGTCTCAGGGTCGAGGATGAGGATTTGCGCAAGGGACTCGCATCCCAGCGCGAGGCGCGATCGCGGCGAATCGATCAAATCCTTGATGAATTGAAGCGTTGCGGGGTCGAAATTTCACGCGATGAGATAGAGGCGCAATTGACGGGTGGCGGCGCCCTGGGACGCGTTCATATCGCGCGCGCACTGAAGGATCGCGGGATCACGAAAACGGTGCAGGAGGGTTTCGATCGGTTCATTCGCAGCGGACGAAAGGCCTATGTGCCGAAGGCGGCAATGCCTTGTCGTGAGGCGATCGATTTGATCCACAGCGCCGGCGGCCTTGCTTTTCTGGCCCATCCGGGCGTCGGCAGCGCCGTCCCCAAATTGCTCCCCACTCTCCTCAAAATGCCCTTCGACGGCCTCGAAGCGTTCCACACCAAGCACACGCCCACCCAGACGAAAAGCCTCATCCGATTGGCGGAAGAACGCGGCCTGCTGATTTCGGGCGGCTCGGACTGCCATGGCACCGCCATCAAAAAAGAACCGGATATGGGCGCTATCCGGCTTCCGATGGAATATGTCGAACGAATCCGGGAAGCGCTGGCGCGGCATCAGACGTGCGAAGGGTGATTGGCCTCATCGGCCATGCGCTTGGCGAGAATGGGCGGACATCCGGCACAACCGTTTTCGCGATGCGGCACCGATTTTGGAATAAAATGCGGGAGGGACGGGTCGCCAATAACGGAATTCAACGGACGCTCCATAATATGACCAAGGCGGTATTGGTCATTGCCGATCACGAGGCCGCACGTGTACAGATTGCCATCCGGCGCCACAAAAACCAGGCTGTCGGGCATGTCGCAAGGCGGTTCGTGATCTTCCGCGCACACGTCCGCAATGCGGACCCGGATGTTCTCATGCTCCAAGGCGGCCCATTTTTCGTACACCTCGCTGTTCACGAACAGCCATGTATGCGAGCGATCCAAGCGTTTGAGTTCTTCAATCTCCCGCGGGCCTATCTCGGCGCAACGCGCATGAATGCCTACATCCAGCCCATGAATTTGTTGCGCCCAATGGCAGATAGTCCAAAGGCAGGGATTGTCCTGAAGGGCTTCTCCGGTGCAGATGACAATACAACATACCCCCAGCGACGCCGCCTCGTCTATCACGTTGAGCCAGTCGTCGGCATTGAGGACGCCGCTGGAAATATCCGACTGCGAATCCGTTGTCCGATCGGCGATGTTAATCCAGAGAAAACGAATGCTGGCCTCGTCGGCGCCTTCTCCCGTCGAATGGGCGGCGCATTTATGAATCTCTTTTCGTATGGTCCGGGGTAGTTCAAAAAGATTTTTCGTGATTCCCGATTCCAATGTTCTTTCCGTTTTGGTTGTTTTGGGTTCCATTACGCCTTCTCTTCCAACATGGCCAGTTTCCAGTTGATTTCTCGAATGGCCGGGTACAACGACCGGTAGGCCGAAAAAAGTTCTTCATACACGGCATTTCGCTTCGGATTGGGTTCAAATACATCACGAATCTTCACCACCCGCGCCGCCATGGCGCGCAAGTCATCCACAATTCCTGCGGCTTTCCCACCCAACATCGCCACGCCCAGCGATGCGGCTTCCGACGCTTCCAACACCGCCACCGGAATTCCCATGATATCCGCCTTGCGCTGCACCCAAATACGGCTTTTCGCGCCTCCACCAATGGCGCGAAGCCGTTGAATCCTCACGCCTGCTGATTGTAACAATTCCAAATTCAATTTCATTTCATAGACCACGCCGGAGAGGATCGCGCTCACGATTGCCGGTTTGTCGGTGTTGAGGGTCAACCCCAGAATGGCGCCGCGTCCCATGGGGTCAAAGTGCGGGGTGCCGGTCATCGTAAAATGAGGCAGGACAAGGAGATGCTCCGGTTCTTGCGGAACGGATTCGCAAATGATGTCGTAAACATCCCGGCCGGATTCTTCCGCAAGGGCCCGTTCGGATTCCGCCAAGGTGTCGCGATACCACTTCAAAAGCGCGCCGCCGGTAAAATTGAAACCCAGGCTCGCGTAAAGACCCGACACACAACTGGGATAACAGCAGACATTGCCTTCCAATGCCTCTTCCGTAAGGGAAAAACGGTCGAATATGGCGCAAATACACTCGACCGTCCCCGTGGCATACATCGCTTCGCCGCTGTCGAGAATGCCCGCCCCCAAGGCGCCGGCGGGTTGATCGTGACCGCCGGTCGCGACGACAATCCCGCGGGGCAAGCCGATCGCATCGGCGACGGAATCCGGAATCGTTCCCACAACGGACCCGGATGGCGCGGTGCGCGCAAACAGCGAACGGTCAAGTCCCGCAATGCCCAGCAGTTCATCCGACCAGTCGCCGGCGTGGATGTCGAAGGCCATGGTTCGCGCCGCGAGCGGAAAACTCATTACGGGTTCGAGGCCGAGACGGAGATGGACGAAATCCTCGTAACAGAGAAATTTCCATGTCTTGGCGAAGATTTCTGGACCATTCTCCCTGAACCACATCGCCTTGTTGATGGTGTACATGCCGTGCAGCGGCATGCCGGAAATCCGGGCCAGTTCATAACGGGATTTGCGTTCGAGCCACCACGCGGGCATGTGGGCCGTCCGCCCGTCGAACGTGACCAGGCTGTTTGCCAGACAGCGTCCGTCGCGGTCGACGGGATGGCACGCCTCACCCTGGCAGGAAACCGCCATGGATTGAATGGGATCGTGGCGCGTCGCGCGGGCGATTTCCGCCAGAACGGCCTTCACGCACGTCCATACGCGTTCGGGATCGAGTTCCTGCCAGCCCGGCCTCGGCGATATCAACGGATATTCCCGATACGCGGACGCCACCACCCGCCCATCGAGATCGAACGCGACGCCCTTGGTTCCCGTGGTTCCGACATCCAGCCCCAAAAGGCTCATTTTATCATCTCCACCCAGTCGTTTTGCCTATTTTGGCGAAGCAAGAAGATGTAGTCAACTTCCCTTCGGGAAAATTTCAAGCACTTCCGGATTGACGCAGTTCGGCACGTCGCGGCCCGACAGCGCCGCGATGAGATTGGCGGCGGCCATTTCCGCCATGCGCGCGCGCGTGGTCCGCGTGGCGCTGCCGAGATGCGGAACCAAGACCGCGTTTGGACAAGCCAGCAATGCGGGATGTATTTCAGGCTCGCGCTCGTACACGTCGAGTCCGGCGGCAAAAATGCGCCTCGAGGACAAGGCTTCGGCCAAGGCGGCCTCGTCCACGATCGGTCCGCGGGCGGTATTGACCAAAACGGCCGTCGGCTTCATGCGCGCGAACTCCGCCGCGCCGAAGGCATGCGTCGTTTCCGGCAGCAACGGGCAATGGATCGAAATAAAATCCGATTCGGCCAAAAGCGTCTGCTTCTCCACAAGGGCGGCATTCAATTCGTTTTCCCGATCCGCCGGAAGCCGGACTGCGTCATGGTAGATGACGCGCATATCGAATCCCCGCGCCCGCCGCGCCATGGCTTGGCCGATGCGGCCCATGCCGAAAAGGCCGAGGGTTTGTCCGTGAATGTCCACGCCGAGGAACAGTTGCGGCCCCCACGATTTCCATTCCCCCGCGCGAAGATAACGTTCCGATTCCGTCACGCGCCGCGCCGCGGCCATCATCAGCGCCCACGTCATGTCCGCCGTCGTTTCGGTCAATACGCCCGGCGTGTTCGTGACCACGATGCCGCGCCGCGTGGCGGCGGCGATATCCACGTTGTTGTAGCCGACGGCGTAATTCGCGACGACCTTCAGTTGCGGCCCGGCAGCCTCGAAGACCTCCTCGTCCATCGCATCCGTCAGGATAGACAACACTCCATGGACGCCCCGCACGCCCTCCAAGAGGGCCTCACGCGATATCGGGCGATCATCTTGCGACACAACGACGTCGCCGCCAAAGGCTTCATGCAACAGTTTCAAGCCTGCATCCGGTATCGGGCGCGTAACGAAAACACGCGGCATGATTCAAACACCTTTCTTCATGAGGCAAATTCCGTGCAAGATTGCGGCAAAGGCGGATTTTACCGGGGAATGCCGCAACCGGGCAAGCGCGCCCCAACAACTTTATTATGACGCATGCGCGGGAGGGTCATAATCCAGTATGATGTTTTTGGAATTTCCGAGTTTTACTTTCTTTGTCCGCAACTTCCATGCGCCGCACGGGGGGGGTGCGGGCAAAGAAAGTAACCCTTTGATGGAAACATCGCGGCCGAGCCGCAAGGGACTGTTGCCATTGACAGGGCGCCATGGCCCGGACAACGAGAGGAGTGTACAATGAAAAATATACGAACGTCCGCATCGGTTGCGCTGGTACTGCTTTCCTCCTTATGCGGCCGGGACGCATCAGGCGCAGACCGCATCAAGATCAACATTCGAGAGACCAAGGCCCCCATCTCGCCTTTTGTCTATGGGCAGTTCATCGAACATCTGGGGCGGTGCATCTATGGCGGCATCTGGGCGGAAATGCTGGAAGACCGTAAGTTCTTCTACCCGGTAGACGGAAAGCAGTCCGGTTGGGCGCAAAACAAGGGCAAGAACGTATCATGGGAAGGTGACGGAATTCCCTATGAGATCGTCGTGGCGTCACCTTGGCAGATTCTCGGTCCGGCGGACGCGGTATCCATGAACACGGACCACCCTTTCGTGGGCGACCATGATCCGGTGCTTTCCGTGGATGGATCCGATGAATTGCGCGGAATCTATCATCCGCGGTTGGCCCTGGAAAAAGACCGTGCCTACACGGGATATGTCATTCTGAAAACAACCGGCACGATGGATCGCGTGGAGGCAGTGCTGCAATGGGGCAAAACAGACTCGGACGCGGCCGTGGCCGCTTTCAATATACAAGGCGATGCCTTTTCCAAATACCCTTTTACTCTGACCGCCGGGGGAAACACGCACGATGGCCGGTTGATTATCCGCTGCGCCGGACAAGGCACGGTGCATATCGGGGCGGTATCCCTTATGCCCGCGGACCATGTGGACGGTTTCCGCAGGGACGTGCTTTCGTTGCTGCGCGAACTGGATTCACCCATTTATCGCTGGCCAGGCGGCAATTTCGTCAGCGGCTATGACTGGCGCGATGGCATCGGCGATCGAGACAAGCGCCCCCCGCGCAAGAATCCAGCTTGGACCGGCATTGAACACAACGATGTCGGCATTCACGAGTTCATGCATTTCTGCGAACTATTGAAAACAGAGCCCTATGTGGCGCTGAACACCGGACTGGGCGATGCCTCCTCCGCGGCGGCTGAAGTGCAATACATAACCGGCGCGGCGGACACTCCCGAGGGCGCCAAACGCGCGGCCAATGGGCGATCCGAACCGTGGAACGTCAAATGGTGGGCCGTGGGCAATGAGATGTACGGGGAATGGCAATTGGGCCACATGCCCCTTGAAGAATATGTAAACAAACATAATGCCGTGGTGGATGCCATCCGGACTGTTTCGCCGAATGCGCAATGTATCGGCGTCGGCGCCGCGGGCCCATGGAGCGAAACCATGCTCACCCGCTGCGCCGATCACATGACGCTTCTTAGCGAACATCTCTATTGGCAACACAAGAAAGACGTAACGGAACATGTCCGAATGGCCGTGGATGCAATAGATCGTGTCGCAAACATCCATCGCGGGTATCGTGCATCCATTGCCGGACTGAAAGAAAAGGACATCCGCATCGCCTTGGATGAATGGAATTACTGGTACGGGCCGTATCTCTACGGCGAACTGGGCACGCGGTATTTCCTGCGGGATGCCCTGGGCTGCGCCGCCGCGCTTCACGCCATGTTCCGCAACAGCGACCTGTATTTCATGGCGAATTACGCGCAGACGGTCAATGTCATCGGCGCCATCAAGACCACGGGGACGAAGGCCTGGCTGGAAACCACCGGACAGGCGCTGAAGTTGTACCGCCATCATTTCGGAACCATCCCCGTTGCCGTGGAAGAGACGACGGACGGGCTGGACGTTGCCGCCGCCTGGAAAGAAGATCGGAGCGCCCTCACGTTGGCCCTTGTAAACACAACCGACAGAAAGAAGACAATCCAATGGGAGGCGGATGGATTAGCCTTGCCCAAGACGATATCCGGCTGGTTGATTCAGCATGACGATCCAGACGCCTATAATGACGAGAACAACCGGGATAAGGTCAAGATACAGGAAGTTTCCCTTGTTGTCACGGATGATCGGCTGAACGTGAATCCTTACAGCGTGACGATGCTCACCATTCCGGCGGGGAATTAAAACGGCAGGAAGGAGAATGCGTTTGATATCACGATCCTCGGTCCGCAAAGGCCTCTACGTCCTCCTGCTGGGCGGAGCCGGTTTTTACGGACTTATTGTGGCGGGAGTCTGGGCAATCCAGGATCGTCTCCTGTTCGGGAGGCGCAGCACGGCGCTCGTGCAGACTCCGGACGCGCTGAAATGGGCCTATGAGGACGTGTGGTCCGAAACGCCGGACGGACGGACGCACGGGTGGTGGATTCCGCACGAAAACGCGCGCGGCGCCGTGCTGTATTCGCACGGGAGCGGCAAGAACATTTCGCATTATCTGGACGATATGGCGTTGTTGCGCGATCTCGGTTTTTCCATCCTCATGTACGATTACGGCGGGTACGGCCAAAGCACGGGAAAACCCTCGGAAGCGCGGTGCCATGCGGATATCCGGGCCATGTGGAATCATCTCGTCAACGTGCGCAAGATACCCCCGGAACGGATTGTGTTGATGGGCAGTTCGATGGGCGGGGGCGTGACGGCGGATCTTGCCGCCGAGGTCGTGGCGGGCGCGGTCATTCTGGAAGCCACGTTCACTTCCATCCCCGATGTGGTGTCCAGCGCACATCCTTGGATTCCCGCGCGCCTGATTGCACGGCATCGTTTTGCCAACATCGAGAAAGTCGGACGTATTCGCAGTCCCGTGTTGATCATCCACAGCGTGGATGATGCCACCGTCCCCTTTGCCCAGGCACGCATGCTGTACGAACGCGTTGCGGCGCCCAAAACCTTTCTCGAAATCCATGGAAGCCACGGAGGCGGCAAGTTTGCCTCGCGGGAACAATACACCGCCGGTCTCGGCGCATTCCTCGACCAATACGTGAATGGAGCGACGGGCGCTATTTCTTGAGGATGCCGCCCCGGCCCTGGCTAAGGAAAATGCCCTGGAGATTCATGCGAAGTTCTTCGGGGTTGTCGGAGGCGTACATGGCCTCTTCCTCAGTGATGAGTTTCTGCTTGATAAGCCCGACGAGGCTGTTGTTGAAGGTCTGCATGCCGTCCTCGCGCCCGCCGGCAATGGCGAGTGGAATTTGCTTGATGTTGTTTTCACGGATGAGGGCGGCAATGGCCGGATTGTTGAACATGATCTCGACGGCCGGCACGCGGCCTTTGCCGTCGGCGGTGGGCAGCAGCCGCTGCGCGACCAATGCGCGCAACTGAAGCGATAGTTGAGACCGAATCTGATCGTGCTGGTTGGAGGGAAACAGGTCGAGAATGCGGTCAACGCTCATCATGGCGTTTGTCGTGTGAAGCGTGCTGAAGACGAGGTGGCCGGTTTCGGCGGCGGACATGGCGGCGGCGAACGTTTCCGGGTCGCGCATTTCGCCGATGAGAATCACGTCGGGATCCTCGCGCATGGCGGCCCGCAGCGCCACAGAAAAATCGCGCGTGTCAATGGCCATTTCACGCTGTGTGACGATACTCTTTTTGTTGCTGTGCAGATATTCGATGGGATCCTCGAGCGTGACGATGTGAAGGCGCTGCGTATCGTTGATGCGGTCAATCAACGAGGCCAGCGTGGTGGATTTGCCGCTGCCGGTGGTGCCGGTAACCAGGACAAGCCCGCGCCGCATCTCGCATATCCGGTCAAGGGCCTCGGGAAGATGAAGCGCGGCGAGATCGAGGATTTTGCTGCGGACATGCCGCATCACGATCCCCACGGAACCGCGCTGGCGAAGCACATTCACACGGAATCGTCCCAAACCCGATATGCTGAGCGCGACGTCCATGTCGCCAGTCTTCAGGAAACGATCCTTCTGATCGGCATTGAGGATTTCATCCACGAAACCGGATGTGTCCTTCGGCGTCAGCGCTTCTCCGCGCAGGAACCGAATCACGCCGTCAATGCGCACAGCCGGGGGGCTGCCGACGGTCAAATGGACGTCTGAAGCGCCATTCTTCACGGCGTATGTTAGAATGTCCTCGAAAAAACTCATGGTTCAACACCCCTCGTTCCGTCAACCAGCCGGGCCGTCCGTCTTCGTCTTGTTTCGATCGGCCGTTTCATACCATAAAAAATTATAGCACAGACGTTCGCTTTCGCATACGTTTTCCGGAAGGTTTCTTCGGGGCGTTGACAAAGGGCCAAGGATAACCACAAATGTGGCAATGCGCGTCATCGGCAGGGCGTTCATAACGGCAGTGCTGGCACGTAATGGTTTTCATTGTTTTTTTCTTTTGGTTCGACATGGGGCAAGGCCTCTATCTTCCCGTCCGCGGCGATAGGCGCACCGGCTGGGCGCCACGCCGGATTTCGGCAATGGTGCGCGTCTTCAATCGCGCGGCCCCCGGCCCTTTATAAACGCCCAAGGGCCTTGACGTGGCAAGGCGTTTTTTGGCCTTGGGAATCTCGTGGCGGTATTGCGGCAGCCACGGCGCAAGCGCGACGAGCATTTCATCGGCCATTTGCCAAATTTCCTCCGGATTGCAGACCGCCGCGCAGAGCGGATCGTGGAGCATGGCCTGTTTAAGCAGGGTTACATCGCCATGCACGGCCGCCTCGACGGCCATGCGCTGTACCTGCACGCTGGCATGGCAGGTGGCCGCACAGGCCAAAGGCAGATTCCCCACGCGCGGCATATTGATCCCGTTGCCGTCCACATACCCCGGCGCCTCCACGATGCAATCATCCGGCAGATTTGAAATGCAGCCGTTGTTGACGACATTGAAGAAACCGCGGTAGATCCGGCCCGTTTCCAGCGCCTCAATGATTCGGCTTCCGTGTTCCTCCGATCGGTTTTCCGCCGAAAAGACGCGCGCGGGTTCCTCCAACCAGCGTGGAAATTCCGTCTCGAACCAGTTCCGGTTTTCGGTGCAGTCGCGCAAATAGCCGCCAGTTTCCCCGTTTATCCAGGAACTCAGATCGATCCATCGCATGATTTCGGAGGAGCGTTTCCGGTACCACGGCACATATTCGGACACATGGCCGTTGCTTTCGGTCGTGTAGTAGCCGAACCGGCGCATCATGTCAATCCGCACTTTTTCCGTTTTCGAATAGACGGGGTGCTTCTCAAAGGCTTCGAGTAAACGGTCGGTGAGTTCCCGGCCCCTGTGTTTGACGGAGATGTACCACGTTTGGTGATTGATCCCCGCGCAGATGATATCGAGTTCGTGGCGCGGGATACCGAGCACATCGGCGATCTGATGGCAGCCCCCTTGGACGCCGTGGCACAAGCCGACGGTCCTGACGCCGCCGTATTGGTTGCACGCCCATGTCAACATGGCCATCGGATTCGAGTAGTTCATGAACAAGGCGTTGTCCGCGGCCACGTCCCGGATGTCCCTGCAGAAATCGAGCAGCGCCGGTATGCCGCGTTGGGCGTACATGATGCCGCCCGCGCAAAGCGTGTCGCCCACGCATTGGTCTATGCCGTATTTCAGCGGAATTTCGATATCGCGCTTGAATGCATCGAGACCGCCGACCCGCACCACGGAAAAAACGTAGTCCGCGCCTTCAAGGGCCTTGCGACGGTTGGTGGTGGCAATGAGTTTCGCCGGACTTTTATTGGCGGCGATGTCGCGCCGCACCAGTTGCGCCACCATGTCAAGATTGCGTTTGTTGATGTCCGTGAACGCAAATGCCGTATCGGCAAGATCGGGCACACTCAAAATATCCTGTACCAGTTTGCGGGTGAAACCGATGCTGCCGGCTCCGATCATCGTGACTTTGATGGACATGTAGAAATGTTCCTATGCAAGGTTATGTTTGGGACAGTGGACGATATGGACTTTATAGACAGCGCGTCGCCTTCATCCTTCCTCCTTCAATTCCTTTGCATGCGCCTTGATCTTCTTGAAGATAGCGACGATATCTTGCATGTCGTCTTCGGCGCCGAGAAGTAATTGGTGGACGAACCACATGCCGCTGCGGTAACAGAGATCCTCCGCAACGGGGCAATAATCCCGGCTGTAATCGTGCAGATGCGCATAACGGGCCATGACCGGCTGTTTGTACAGCGGCATCCCGTATCCCGCGCCAATAGGCAATCCCTCTGCCTCCGCAGCGGCCACGAATTTCTCCCGGGTACAGCCGAACGCGTCCGGATCGATTCGTACACAATAAAGGTGGTAACCGCGCCGCGTAATGCGCGGATCGCCCGGCTGCACCGTAATGCCCTCGATGTCACGCAGCCCCTCGTCCAAAATTGCGGCGTTTTGCTCGCGGAGAAGCGTCTGTTTCTCAAGCCGGGTGAGTTGGGCGCTTAGAATGGCCGCGGCGAATTCCGTCATCCGCGCATTGGTGCCAAGCAACGAATGGGCGTACCATTGCGCCCCCTTGAGGCGCCCGCAGTTCGTGATGGCCCTGCAACGTTCGGCAAGATCTTCGCCGTCTGTGAGGATGGCGCCGCCTTCGGCTGCGGTTATGTTTTTCGAATTTTGAAAACTGAACACGCCGGCGTTGCCAAGCGCGCCGGTTCCCTTTCCCTTCCACTTGGAACCCCACGAATGGCAGGCGTCCTCCATGACAATCAGGCCATGCCGGGCGGCGATTTCGTTGAGGCGGTCCATGTCGGCGATGCGTCCGGCGAAATGGACCGGCACGACAGCCTTCGTGCGCGGTGTGATGGCCGCTTCGACCGCATCCGGCGAAAGGCACCAGGACTCGTCAACATCCGCGAAGATGGGCGTCGCGCCGACGCGCAGCACCGAACTGGCGGTGGCCACAAAGGTATAGGGCGGCACAATGACTTCGTCGCCCGGTCCGATGCCCATGGCTTGAAAACAAATTTCGGCGGCGGCGGTGCCGCTCGAACATGTAACGCAATATGCGGCGTCCTGAAAGGCGGCATAGTCCGTCTCAAATTGTTTCACGCGTTCCCCAAACCACCATTTGCCGCTTTCCAACACCTCGTTGACGGCCCGGCGTTCGGTATCATCGAAAATAGGCCAAGTCGGCCATGCGCGCCCCGGATCCCGTACAGGCCGCCCCCCCAGCAATGCCAATTTGCCACTCGTGTTCGTAGACATTCCAATACACTCCTTGCCACTTGTTTCGACCGCGGAATTTATGCCCGCGAATTCGTTTTCCGTAATCTTCACACCGCCGCGGCCGCCTCACACCGATACAACACGGGCGACGGCGTCCAACAGATCCTCGACGCGGTACGGTTTATGCAAAAAACCCGCCAAACCTTTGCCCGCAAAGCGCTCCGTGGCGTCCTGTTCATTATATCCGCTCGACAGAATGACCGGCACGGAGGCATTGATGCGCCGCATTTCCGAAAAGGCTTCAAGCCCATCCATGTTGGGCATGGTCAAGTCGAGCACGACCGCCCGTAAATCCTTTTCACGATTCCTGAACAGGGCAACCCCTTCGACGCCGTCGCATGCCGTAATGACCTCGAACCCCTTGCCGCCAAGCGCATCCGCGGCCAAATCGCGGACAATCGCCTCGTCGTCAACCACCAGAATAAGCCCTTCGCCCTTCCATGCCCGATTGGAAACAATCGGCGCCGCCCAACATTCTTCAGGAGCCTCCGCGGCGGGAAACAGGACTTTGAATGAACTGCCTTTTCCAGGCTCGGAATAGACTTTCACGGCGCCCCGGTGCCCGCGCACAATCCCCAGCAACGCGGCCAATCCAAGCCCACGGCCGGCGAATTTGGTCGTAAAAAACGGGTCAAAAAGCCGCGCACGGATCTCCGGCGTCATGCCGCAGCCGGTATCGGACACTTCCAGAAAGGCATACCGGCCTTCGGGAAGCGCCTCGTCAAGGTAGGTTTCGGCCAAATAGGCACGGTCGCATTCAATGCAGCCCGTGGCGATCGTGATCGTACCCTGTCGATCGCCGATCGCCTCCGACGCGTTGATTATCAGGTTCATGACGATCTGGCGAATTTGTGTGGCATCGGCCTCGATGCAGGGTGTGTCGGCGGCAAAATGGCAACGCAGGGAACATTTCTTTGAGACGGACACTTCGAGCAGGTGCATCATTTCCTCGACCAGTTCCGAAAGATGGATTCGCTCGACGACAAAGCGTCCCTTGCCGCTGTAGGCGAGGAGTTGCCTGGTTAGATCCGCCGCCCGACGCGCGGCTATCTCGACCTGCTGGATGTTGGCCCGGGCGGGGGAAACCGGAGAAAGGGTCATCAACGCCAAACTGGCATGTCCCAGGATGCCGGTCAGCAGGTTGTTGAAGTCGTGGGCAATTCCCCCCGCCAGCACGCCAAGGCTTTCCAGTTTCTGCGTCTGCTGAATTTGCAGGTTGAGGCGCTCGCGTTCCTCGCGAATGCGTTTGATCTCGGTAATATCGCGCACGGAAACGAGCACAAGCATCTGTTCGCCAAGTTTTATCGTGCGACTGTTTACTTCCGTTGGGAAAATTTCGCCGTTTTTTCGCTTGCCTTGGGCTTCGATGAAGAATCCGCCCTTCAGGAGGTTTTCATCCTCAAAAGCCGGCAGGCGTTGGGCAAGATCCGCGGGCACCAGATCGGCGACCGACAGTCGTAGCATTTCCTCACGCGACCAGCCGTACATTTCACAGGCGGCCGTGTTACAGTCGAGAACGCGCCCATCCAGTTCCTCGAGGAAAATGGCCGTGGGAAACACATCGAACAGGGTGCGGTATTTCCACTCGCTTTGAAAAAGGGCCTCGTCGGATTGCCGCTGCCGAACCAGCCGCCACATTCCGTCCATCAGCAGCGACAATTGCCGCACGTCCGATTCGTCGTAATCCGTCGCCTTGTTGCCCACTCCCGCCACCAGCACAATCCGGTTTCCCTCGAAGACGGGAACGTTCATGTGGCGGTTGAGGTGAACATGTCCTTCCGGAAGCCCCTTTTTCCACGGGTTCGGCGCGGCATAATCGTTGGTGATGATGGGTTTCCGCTGACGGACCGCCTCGCCCCACAATCCCGTTTGTTCCACCGGGTATATCAGCGGTTTATCCGATATGAGGCATTCCTCCATAGCTTCGCGCGACCATGCGTACATGGTAAGAACGGATTCATCCTCATTGAGAAACGCCAGATAACCGACCGTGCTGCCGGCAAGGCGGATGGCCTCTTCCAGCGCAAAACTCGACAATTCCTGGAGTGATGCTCCGGCCATCTGGCCAAGTCGGTAAAGTGCTTCAAGTCGTTGCTCGTCAAGACGCAGGGCATCCTCGACACGCCGATGTTCGGTGATGTCGCGCCCAATGCCGACGATCCCCACGACACGCCCCTGTTCGTCTCGAATGGGCGCCTTGGTCGTGGAAAACCAGCGCGGATTGCCCACACTATCGAGTACCGGCTCCTCGATGGCTGTAATCGGCTCGCCCGTCAACATGACGTGATTTTCGTCCGCGAAATAACGAGCCGCCAATTCGGGCGGGTGGAAATCGAAATCGGTCTTGCCCAGAAGTTGCGAGACGTCCTCGTGCCCAAGCATGAGACGGGCCAACGCCTTGTTGCCCGCGATAAAACGACTCTTTTCATCCTTGAAAAAAATAAGATCGGGCATCGCGTCCATGAGCACCTGAAGAAGCCCGCTTTGGCGCGACAATGCATCCTTCGCGCACTGGGCGTCCGTGACGTCCCTCAGCATGCCTTCGACCACCCTCGTCCGCATCGCCGCATCCTCGACGACAAAGACGTCATGCACTACCCGGCGCCGGTTGCCCTTGCAGGTCGTAAATTCATATTCCCTGCCGCGAATCTCGCCGATGGAAGCCAGATCCCCGTGCAAAGCGGCCGCTTCCGGTCCCATCAGGTCCTGAATATTTTTCCCCGTAATTTCCTTCGGATCAAGGTCGAGATCCAGAATACGCGCCAAGGCGGGGTTTGCCAGCAGCACCACCCCATCGTCGTACCGGTAGCGATAAACGCCCTCGCCGGTAAATTCCAAAACACGGTGCAAGAGGTCCTGCATGGGCTTCCCCTATCGTTCCACAGTGGCCGTGTAATCCCGAAAAGACCGCTCGACTTCGCCCTTTTCGGCGTCGCCCGCGTGAATGTATAAACGGTACCGAAGTTGAAACGATTCGCCCGGTTTCAGCACATGTTCCTGCTCGTGCGGCCACGACGCGCCAAGGAACGCGTAATGGCGAAAAATCCAGCCGGGAAATGGATAACCGGGATTGGACGGATGCTCGAAGATGGCCACCCCGGCGCCGCCCTCTTTGGCCCACGACACATCCGCCCACGGCGTGTCGAATTGCAGCGCGTCTTCCGGGCAGACACCCTTGGCCGTGGTAAAAACAAAGGGCTTGTTCTTGGCGTCGGGGCGGAAACAGAATCCGCCATACCCTTTGTTTTTCGCGCCCAGAAACGTGACCGAATCCCCCGAAACGTTCGTGAGGCGAATATCGAAATCGAGCGGGCGGCCGGTTTCGCCGGACGGAAACGCCGTGATGCGCACCTCTTCCCGGACGACGGCCTTTTCGGGATCGGCATCGAACGCCCATCGGTTGCGGACCGCCATGACGGCCCTATCCGTGCCGGTTTCACGCGCGAGCCATTCCTCGTGGCGCTGCCGCACATTGCCCAGCGCCCATACGTCCATCGGACGTTCACCCGCCTTGCATTCCGGCCACGCCCAGAACACGCCTCGGTGATGAAAATGATCGATGGGGAAATCCTGGGTGATGACGTTGCCGTTCAGATCGTACAACGGATGGATGTAGCACGACCGGCTGAAATGCGCCGGCACGCCCTGCGGCGGGGCAACCATTTCGTAACGATAGGAATAGACCGGCTTGCCGTTTTCCAACAATGTGAGCGATCCATCCCGATCCTCGAACGTGAACTCGGCCATTGCCGCAACCGAAAACAACAATCCGACCATCACTCCCAGACGAATAGCCATGCCGCAATCCTTTCCAACAATTTCCTTCAATGTTCCGTTTACCCGGTCCAAGGCCATGCTTATTTCCAATTCACCGGCATGGACATCAATTCAATCACCGATGTTGGATGAGTTTCACGGGCCGTTCGCCTCGGTTCACCGGTTTTTTCCGGTCGAAGCACAGCCACCCGTTCGAAGGGCGCTTTGCATGCCACGGGCGGCGGCGGATTCTTCTTGAGTTTCCACAAGGCCGCCTCGGCTGCCTTGCGAATCATGGCGCGCGCCCGCACCGGCGTCGTGTGAACCGCGCCCGCATTTCGCTTGCGGTATTCGTCCACGGTGCATTCCTCGCCGGTTCCCGGCATCACGCCCCGTTTCACGGCGCACGTGACAATCCCCGGCGCCAGCGCCTCGGCCTCCTTCGTGAAGGCCAGATCGCCCGAGCCGAAAAAAGCCGGAACGCCCAGTTCCGCCGCGCACATTCCCAGTTGGCCGAATTCACCTATGGATAGGCCATTGATGGAAAGATCGATATAGGCGAAACTTTGGGTGTGCGCGAGATGCGCATATTCGGTAGAGGCCTTGGCGTGCTGGCCGACCCACGCCACGCCCGAAAAACTTTCATCCAAACCGAATGGCCACGCCTTCGCGCCCCAGCCGCGCGCATACTCGACGCGCGGATCGAGCATCTCGATGTCTATTCCGCCCCATCCGTGGCCGTCCGCCACCTGCACATAGGTTGCGCCCCCCGCGAAGAAACCCTCCACCGCCGCATTGACTTCGAGCGTCAGCAAACGGCAACCAACCGAATAGAACCGGGAATCCGGCATGCACCAATCTTCCGAATTCTTGACCCCCGCCACCCCTTCCATGTCGGTCATCAACAGCACTTTCATCGCTCGCCATTCCTCCTGCCGCATTATTGCAAGAATACCGGCGGCAGGCAATATTCATCAAATTTGGATAAGGGCAAGCGATCCGCGCCCTTTGCTCATGGCAGCGGCTGCACCGATTCACGACAGCGCTCTTTTTCGCGTTCAATACGCTTGAAAGCGGCATAGGTACAGGTGACGCCGGCCATGTACACGGGATTTTGGCGATGGTTGCCGTCCGGGTGCATGCATTCCCACGGCGAGCCGAATTCGGATCCTTTGCGGTAGTCGCCTTCTCGAAGTTCGGCGATGTATTCGTTGGCGAGTTTGCGGGCGAGATCGAAATCGGTTTGGGCCATGGCATAGCAGACCCAGCCGGTGGGCGTGCCCCAATATGCGCCGTTCTGATAGCGGTTCTTTGGACATAGAGCCTTCTCCCATGCGGTCGTGGAGCTGTAATCGTCCGTTGTGATCACATGCCGGATGTTGCCGCGCCAGGCCAGCGATCCATCGCGATACGCTTGGGCAAGCGCCTTGCAGACGGCTCCTGCTTGGGCCTCGTCAACCGCACCGATATAAACGGCGTAGGCCGAACCCCAGACATCGGGTTGCCCGCTGGTTACCGTGGAGGCGCGAAGGAGTCCCTTGCCCGTGGCGAACGTGGCCGGAATGGCCATGCGGATCATGGCCGCGACGTCATGATATTCGCTGGCCTTGTCCGGTTTTTCGATGCGTTCATAAAATCGGGCCATTTCGTCGGCGGCTTGGTATTTAAGGAGCGAGGCGAACAGGACGTCGCCGGTATGGGTAATCGTGTCCACGAATCCAAAGGTCACGCCACGGTTGTCCGCTTCGCAGTGGACAAGGCCATTGTCGGCGCGCGAAGGTGGTACATGAAACGCGCGGTCGAGCCGGTCAATGAGCGGAATACCGTCTATTTCCCGGGTAAGAATGTCTGTGTCACCGGCAAGTTCGGCATAGGCCGCGGCCATTTGGATGAAATAGAAGTGGTCGTCGAACGCCGGGAGATAACCCCATGCGTCCCCGCCCTGTCCTTCGAAATCGTCCAGCGTACCGGGAAAGAAAATGGGCTTGCCGTCGAGCGTGATATGATCGGGAATCGCGCCGGGTGGCACGAAACTCCCGCTGCGCAGGCGCCACGGTTTGTCCTGTTGGCATCGCGCCGTGAGCAACAGAGCATGGCGCTGTTCTTCAGGTGTAATGAATCCCGATTCGAGCGACATGGCGTAGTCGCGGATCCAGAACGCGGGATAGCAGTCGCGGCCGCCGGGCCGGATCAATGTGCCACCGGTCGTGTTCGGTCCGATCTTCCCCACTCCCCCACCCGGCGCAACCCGCGATGCCTCGACGACCGATGCCGCGATCGTTTCAAGAAATTCCCAATCGTCGGATTCAAGAAGATTCATGGCGGTCTCCGAAGGCGCGAAATTGGACCCACATGCGGCCAGGACTATCAAGACAGGCCGAAGATTACAACCGTATATGGATATTGTTCTTTTCAAGGTAACGCACAAAGAGATAGGTAACACCGAAAAAAACCGCAAACGCCAAGAAAGCATACCACATCGGCGAGTCGCCCGGTGTCAGCGGCGCAACGGCGTTCTGCACCGTTGAATGGATAAGATAGGCCGCAAGCGCATTCGTGCCGAAGGTGCGGAAGACACCCAAACGCAACGGGGACATATCGCACGCGACGACAAACAGTGCATAAAGCAGTAGTGAAATGCCTGCGCCGTAAGTTGTGTACGACACGCTGCATGCCGTCTGGCTCATCGTCCACATGTCCTGCGGGAGCGCCGGTGGCGTAAAGGGCAACGCGGCAAGCCAGCGCCATGCACCCTGCAAGGGATTGTTTCCGATAAGCGCATGATGGACGTTATTCAGGCACGAGAGGCCGTATCCCAGCAGCGACAATAGCACGCCCCAGCCGATCAACGGCGCCAGTGCCCGGCGCGGCCCCCGGTCGCGCATCCAATCGCATGCGATGGCGCCGGCCAATGTCGGAATGGCCCAACTCATGAAACCCAGTTGGCCGCCGTCAATCATGCCGTGGCGCATGCCCCAATCATAATAGAAAAGATGCGATAGGCCGACATGCAACGATCCGGTGAAGAACATGAATGCCCAGAGTCCGCGCGTAGTGGTCAGAATGACCGGCAGCAACCACAAGCCCGTAAGGCCGATATGCGTCAGCGCTTCGAACATGGCGCTGCGAAACGTGGATTGCAGGAAACCCCACACGCCCAAGGACTGGATCTGGCTCCACGAGCCGTAAGAGCCGTCCAGGCCGTAATAAATCGCCCCCAACAGGATCAGGCCGAGGTTGCGCTTGATCGCCTTTCGATACGCCGGCCATGCGCCCAATTTTTCAATGGATCGCGGAAATGTATACCGGAAGGAAAAGCCTACCGCAAAGAAAAAATGCGGCATGACAAGGTCCGCGAAACTGCAATAGTTGCCGTGATGCGTGAACACCGGGTGCATGCACGCATAACCGCCCAGAAAATTGACAAAGAACATGGCGGCGACGGTATATCCACGAAACTGATCAAGCGAGACGATACGGGACGACATAATCAAATTCAATGTCTTTCCATTGATGCATACGCATTTCATGCCTGAAGCCAGGAAAAAAGTTTCACGGAAGGCCTTTTCGGAAAGACACGGCCAAACGAGATCGCCTATCGTGTCCGCCCTGTTGTGAATGGCGCAGGTCAGTAACTTTGCGAGGCAACCACGCGCCGATTAGATGGTTTTCCACAAATCATGCAGACGCCGTTTTCCTCTTCGGCATCGAAAGGGATGCAGCGAATGGTGGACTTGGTCTCTTCGGACATGAGCGCCTCGCATTCGGCGCCGCCGCACCAGTGCACGCGGAAGAATCCACCGTCGCCGACGTTGTTCTTGTAGTCGGAGTAGGAATCGCATGTATAGGTGCGTTCATCCATGCGCCGCTTGGCGGCATTGAACAGGTTGGCTTGGATTTCATCGAGCAGCGCGCAGACCTTCTCCTGAAGTCCGTCCATCGGCAGCGGAATCTTTGCGCCGGTATCGCGCCGAACCGCGACGACCTGATTGTTGTCGCAATCGCGTGGTCCGATTTCGATGCGGATCGGCACGCCCCGCACTTCCCATTCGGCGAATTTGAAGCCGGGTTTGTACTGGTCGCGATCGTCAATCTTGTAGAAGAGCGGATCCCAGTCCCGCGTAAGTTCGCGGGCGCGGCCAAGCACGCGCGCCATTTCCTCTTCGCTTCGCCAGATGGGCACAAAGACGACGGGAAGCGGCGCTAATTTGGGCGGAATGACAAGGCCGTTGTCGTCGCTGTGGGTCATGACCATGCCGCCGATAAGCCGCGTGGACACGCCCCAACTCGTCGCGAAGACATATTGAAGCTGCTTGTTCGCGTCCTGGAATTGCACGTCGAACGCCTTCGCGAAATTCTGGCCAAGATGGTGTGAGGTTCCGGCCTGCAACGCCTTACCGTCCTGCATCATTGCCTCGATGCAATATGTGTGCAGCGCGCCGGCGAATTTCTCGCTGTCGGTCTTGCGTCCCGCAATGACCGGCATCGCCATGTATTCCTCGGCAAAACGCTTGTAAACATGCACCATTTTGTAGGCCTCTTCCTCGGCCTCCTCGTGCGTGGCGTGCGCGGTGTGGCCTTCCTGCCAGAGGAACTCCGTAGTGCGCAGGAACAGGCGCGTGCGCATTTCCCACCGGCACACGTTCGCCCATTGATTGATGAGCAGCGGCAGGTCGCGGTACGATGAAATCCAGTTGCGGTACATGGACCAGATGATCGTTTCCGAGGTGGGCCGGATCACCAGCGGCTCTTCCAGGGGCTTGCCGCCCGCGTGCGTGACCACGGCGCATTCCGGCGCGAACCCCTCGACGTGCTCGGCCTCCTTCTTCAGGAAACTCTCGGGGATAAAAACGGGAAAATAGGCGTTGACGTGGCCGGTTTCTTTGAACATCCGATCGAGATTCTTTTGGATGTTCTCCCACACCGCGTAGCCGTTCGGCTTGATGACCATGCAACCCTTGACCGGCGCATAATCCGCCAGTTCACCCTGCAATACCACATCAATATACCATTGCGAATAGTCGTCGCCGCGTTTCGTAATGTTCTTCGCCATACCGCCTCCGTTCTGAAACCGCCGCCCATGTCGTTCAGGCACGCGAAAACGGAATCCTATCACATGCGCGGCGCCATGGGAAAATAGCCCCGAATCGCCGATCCGAACGTCCCCTGTGCAACATGCCGGAATGCAGGGAATCAGACGGCCATTTTGTTGATAATTCGGGCAACCTTCTGTATTTGCTCAGGCGTTATCGAGTCGAACATGGGCAGGGCGACGGCCGTCCGATACATTTGAGCGGCATTGGGACAACCGGCGTCGTCGAGTATCGCGGCGCAGTCATCGGCGATTTCGTGTTCGATGCCGGCATCAATGCCGTTCAGTAGAAGCCCGATACGGGGAATTTGGGCAGACCGGGGAAGGCGAACCACGAAAAAATACCATGTCGAGGTTGCGCCGGGCAGGAGTCGCTGGGGCCGTATGTCGGGATGAAGCAGATCGCAATAGGCCTTTGCCGCGGTTTCCCGCGCAGCGAGGCGTTCGGGAAGCGTGGACAACTTGGCGATGCCGATTTCCGCCTGAACCGGAAGATAGCGCAACCGGGGCGGCGGGGTGCGTTGCATGCGGCGGTAGGCGCGCGCCATGACGCCGCGCACGCCCGGCAGGGCAAACAACAAGAGGGGAACGAAGGCCGCGCCCGTTTGGAACATGCGCTGTTCCGTTTGCATTCCCTTGATTTTGGTCTTCAGGAAGGCGGGATCGGACATGCCGCCGCGCTGTCGTTCGCGCAGGCTTTCGGCCAGGGCCGCGTCGCGCGTCACTACCATGCCTCCCCCCCAAGTGTTGACGGGTTTGTTGTATTCAAAACTGAAAAAGCCCGCATGCCCAAACGTTCCGGTCTGTTTTCCCGCCAATGTCGCGCCGAGCGAATGGGCGCAATCCTCGATGACGGGAATGCGGCGTTTGTCGGCAGCATCGAGAATGGCCGGCATGTCCGCGGGAGCGCCAAAGGCATGCAATGCCAGTATGGCGCGCGTGCGGGATGTGATCCGCGGCGTGATGGTCTCTGCGGTGACATTGAACGTGTCGAGGTTAATGTCGGCGGGAACAGGACGAGCGCCGAGTCCTTGTATGAGTGGAAGCAAATCGCCCAGCGTGTAAGCGGGAACAATGACCTCGTGATTCGGGCCGACACCAAGCTGATTCAGGATGGTCAGCATGCCTTGCCGCCCCGAACTCGCCACGGCCGCATGAGGCAACCCCGTAAAACGGGCCACGGCCCTTTCCCACTCGGCGATGACTGCTTCATTGCCGGAAGAACCGGCCGCGAGATTTTCAAGGCAGTCCCTTTCGCCAGGCGCCATTTCCACCCATCGGCGCGGAATCATCCGTTTTCCTTTGTTGGACAGACAACGCCGTGTCTGCGGTTTCGATGCGCGCATGAAATCAATGAAGCGTTCATCTTCCCGGATTTCCCAACTCTTTCAACATTTCATCCCATTGCGTATCCATGATCTGCACGGCCGTCGTGCGCAAGGGCTCGTATTTTTTCCGCAGGTCCATCAACGGCGGCCAGTGGGCCGTGAGATGCGCTTCGAGATTCGCCGCCAATCCCGCATTTTCCGGTGTGCAATCGGTCATTTCCAGCGGATCGCTTGCCAAATCGAACAATATCTTGGACGTATCCGGAAAGCGCCCAAATAATTTCCAGCGGTCTTTTACGATGGCCACCGTGCTGGTTTCCGGCGCCAGATTTTGACCTTCATAGGCATATAAAACACGCTCGGCCAGGCCGTCCGGGCGTTCCCCTTGCAGAAGCGGCCGAAGACTCAATCCCTGAAACGGACTGTTCGGCGGCAAGCCGAGGATATCGAGAAAGGTCGGCGCTAAATCGATCGACTGGACTATATTTTCGATCGCTTGTCCGGAAGGAATCCGACCCGGCCAACACATGACCAGCGGAACGCCCACCAGTTCATCATACGGCTCGTAACCGTGAATGATGCGATTCGGGTGTTGTCCAAACCCCTCGCCGTGATCCGATGTGAAGACAACAAGGGTATTGGCTTCGAGACCCTCATCGCGCAACAAGCCAAGAACTCGCGCAAAATTATCGTCCGCGAAACGGATGGTTTCGTCGTAACAGCCTTCATGGTCCTTACGACCGGCCGCCCATAACCCTTGATACGATGGCGGCGATTCATAACCGTACTCTTCCGGTGAATTGAAATGAACGTGACATTCCATCGTGTGGATATAGACAAAGAAGGGGCGGTTTTTGTGTTCCTGGAAAAAGGTTTGCACGGCGCCGAACGTTGATCCGTCCCGGGAGGCGGTCAACTCATCGAAATCGTCCACGGAACAAAAGGCTCGGCGCTGCGGCACGGCAAGCGGCGTACAGGGATTCTCCGTGAACGCGGCCGTTGTATATCCCACGCTTCTCAGCGCTTCCGGGAACGTGGCAAGCACGACGGGTTCCGCCATATCCCAACAGCCGAGCCCGTGCGCAATCGCTTCGATACCCGCGAAGATGGAAACCATGGACGATCGAGTGCAGGTTGACGGGGCGATACATTTCCGGAACCACGCCCCGCCCCGCGCGAATTCCGTCAGGGCAGGAGCGGTATTCCGATGGTAGCCATAAAGGTCGAGATGATCGGCCCGCAGGGAATCCACCACATAGAAGAGGATATTGGGTTTCTCCGGAAGCGCGGCGGATTCCTGAAACACGATCGGGTTGGCCCACAACGCAACCTGCCCCGGCGCGTCGCATTCGGCACGCAAAATCAATTCCGTTTCCATATGGGCGTACCGGCCGAGAGGAGCATCCACATTCAACCACGGGGTCTGAGGATCCACGCGCCGGCTCAAACACGGTTCGCTTCCATCGGGGGTCGCAATTTCTAGGGTGAAATCCACCGGATGTCCGCCGGATACGACGCCCAGCGAAGCCGTGAAACGGGCATGATCGGGAATCTTCATGGGATAGGAGAGCCGGACAGGGGGCTTCATGTAAACGCAGGGCCGCAGTGAATTTCCCAGACGATACGCGGCCGTGCCGGCCTTCCCGCCGAACAATCCCGCGCGCATCACAATGTCCACATTGCGGATGGCAATTTCCCCGGCGGTTGGCGCAATGATGCGCAGCCCGTCAATCTCGCGGCCTTGCCACAAGGGAAGCCCACCGACCTTGAGCAGGTATTCCTTTTCCTCCCGTTGACGAAGAACAAGTATGGGGATGAGTGCGTGGCCATCGTCATCGCTCCATTCCCACATGGACCCCTTGGAATGCCATGAAACAAGGATTTTTTCCGGACCCGAAACCGTCATCACGAGACGAATCGCATCCACTTCCGGCCCATAGCAGCGAAAGGAATCGGGCGTCTGGATATAATCCCGTTCTTGGGCAGAAAATAAAAGAACGCCGTTTTCAAATTGGCAACGGGAAGACTCTTTGCCGGTGCTCCATTGCTGATCGGAGCCAATCAGGCCCATCACGGACGGTTTGGAGTCGCTATCCGGGGGAACGGACGCAAGGGAGGCTTCCGGGAAATGATCGTCCAAGCGATAGAGAAAAGAACGATCCGTGCGGGGCGAATGCGGCGCAAGCGCCTTTTCACCGGTGAAAAGCCGTTCCATATACGGGTTGCCGGGAAAACGGGCGCGCATGTCCCGGGCAAATGCTTCCGCTTCCTGTTCCTGATGATTATTGCGCAAAACACGGGCCACATCGTCGGCGGCTTCATACAGGAAATAGGCGGAAAAATCGGGGCCGCCCCAGTCGTCATATCCCGTCATCATCAATTCATTGGACAGATCGCTGAATTTCCCGGCGTAATCCAGCCCATAGCGAAGGATTGCACGATATTCTTCAGCGGCTTCATGGTAACGGCCACGGGTTTCAAAAGCCGCTGCGGCGTGCCGCCGGAGCGAAAGATCGTCCACGGAGTCTCCCAGTTGCGCGTGAAACCGGTCCAAGGCGCTTTCATCGGCCCACGGTAAATACTCGGCGCCTTTCGTGCATTGAAAAACCACCACGTCACAACGTCCCAGAAAAACGGTTTTTTCGTATCGTATCCCACGAAACGCACAATATCGCGCGAAAATTCTGCTCCGTGCCTTTGAAAATGCGTCGGATACAAAATCGAAAACAACCCATAGGCCCGAATGCCCGGCCAACCGGTCTTCGGCTGCTTCCAAGAGTTCGTGCATGCGGTCGAAGGCCTGGAGGGGCAACCGCGACGGTTTCAGTGCGATTGGAAGCCCGGAGACATCCTGTCCGGGAATCAACAACACCGGATCCATACCGGAACGATGCTCCATGATGTGGCGCGCGGCGCGTTCATAATCCGCATTCATTGGTAGGCGAATGGCGAGAAAACTCATCACGCACAACGTCGCCGTGAAAGCGGAGAGGGTTATCATGCGCGTATGCCTTTCCGGCAGCGACAGCACGGCATCAGCCACAATCAGATACGTCGCGGGAAGCACATAAACGATATACCGCTGTTGAAAGAGCGGGACTCCCAGAAGCGTAATCAGGATCATCGTAACGGAAGGAACGGCAACCCAGAGCAACAGAAAGGCGAACAGGCGAACTTGGCCGGAATCTCCCCCATGCCCGGCCCCTGTACGCGATCGAATACCCGCGCGGATCATGCGCACGACCGACGAAAGATAACTTCCAGCGGTAAAGACGAAAAGCGCGGCAAGAAGGGCAGGGAACAAGCGTAGTAAAAATTGAAGATACGACGGCCATGGACCCGCGTGATAATCCGCGTCAAAATGACCGGCCACTTCGGCGATGCGAAACGCGTCCATGTAGAAAACGCTGGACAGCCAGTCGGAAACCGTCGAATAAAGCGGCGGGTCCACCAGACTGTACCGGCCGGCCATCAAAACGGCAAGGGGAATTAAAAACAGGAAATGACCGGCGGTCCACATGATAATCCGCACAAAGGGCTTGCGGTAAAAGATCAGTAGAACCAACCCCTCCGCCAGCAACAGCCAGCACCCCAAGGCGTGCGTATAGACCAGTAGAACATTGGCGACGATGCTCGCCAACCACCAACGAACCTTCTTGTCGTCCTCCATGATTCGAATAAAGGCATAGGCCGACAACAACCCCAGCAGCAACACCAGCGGATAGGGACGAATGTCGCGGCACTTGATGATGTGATAGGGCGACAAGGCCAGCCATAAAGCCGCCAGCATGCCGGCCTTACGACCCAAAAGACGACGTCCGCACGCATAAAGAAGCGGGATTGAAAGCACCCCGAAAAAGATACCGACAGATCTCAATATCCAAAGGGAGTCGCCGGAAAAACGATGAACGAAATACAGCAGAATGAAATAAAGCGGTGTGCTTTCACGATTGACCGTGCGGTCGAACAAAATATCGCGGATACCCGTGGCGCGTTTGAGCAGATCGAGTCCGCAAATTTCCGCCTGCCAAACGGAAGATTGGAGATGAATGCAATAAAACCGCAACCCGGCCGCCAGCAGGATCAAGAAAAAAATGAAGACTCCAATCCGTCGAATCTGCACCTATCACACCTTCCAAACGGCATTGACCCGTGGAAAACAGCCAAGAACAGCAAGCAGTTCCGTTCCCAAGAACGAAGAAACCCGCGAACCGCGCCACATGCTCTTTGTGGATTTTAGTGCATTGATTCATGCGGTTGCCATCTTCTCGAGGCATATCGCTCCGGTTCCTTCGCGGCGGAGTTCCGCAACGGCCGGGATGGACACGTTTTTCATCTTGCCGAAAAACGCTTCCCCCTGTCTCGCACGATCTCGACCATCCATGCATAGCCTCATTTTTGAATCACCACAACGGCTTGCGCTAACCTCCATCGGGAGATCCGCGGCTATGTCGGGGATTTTTTTATCGTGAATAGTAAACTTTTTTATGGGCTGAACACTTGGAAAAATGGACGTCCAAACAAAACGACACCCACAAGATTTCTTGTGGCAGGGTGTATGTGCGTATCCATTTGCCAGACAAAGGCCTGTGGGAAGAGGTGATTCGAGCATGACGGTCTCCGTTGCGGATTGTTCCGCCAGGACATCCCGAATCAAATGGGCTCGCAACGCTTTTATCATCTTTTTACTGACATTGATTCTCCTGGCCGCGGGAACGGAGATTGTGTTTAGGTACATTATTCTTGAAAGCAGGCGATCCATTATCGAGAGCCCCGGGATCCCCGACATCGAGCAGATCCAATCGAATACTTTTTCCACATGGCGTCTTCTCCCCAACCTGAAAAATGTGGCGCTCAAGAAGTACATCGTAGATGGGGAGACCCGGGAACTGCCCCGGGAATTTGTGGTTTCAACGAATGAGTACGGCTATCGGGGAGCGTCGCTGAAGCCGGTTGGGTCACGAGTTCGCATTTTGACTTTGGGCGATTCCACGACGTTCGGACTTTGCGTCAATGATTCTGAAACGTGGCCTTTTCAACTGGAAAAACTCTTGAACGAAAAGGCGGGCTTTGACCTGTACGAGGTCGTGAACGCGGGAACGACGGGTTATACCGCCTATCAGGCGCTGCGCCGGATTGATGAATGGATCGCGCTCAAGCCTCATGTGGTGGTCCTCAGTTTTGGCAATAATGACCGTGTTTGCTGGGATGGAATATCCGACATCGAACGACACCGTTTGACTGCCGCCCTCGAGCCCGAGGCGCACGGGTTGCGGCTCTTCGCGTTCCTCCGGTTGAAGCTGTTTTTTATGGCGCGCAAGGCCGACGCACGCCCGCGTTTGACCAGTGCGGAGTATTTGGATTGTCTCGAGAAGATGCGAAGCGCGTTCTCAAAAAGCGGGACACGCACAATCTGTATATGCTGGCCCCAGGCTTCCCAAATCGAAACGCCCGAACAGTCTCCTCTTTACTACCAGGAAGCGCTCCGGAAGTATTGCGAGGAACACGCGGTTCCATTGGTCAACCCGATCCCTCTCTTCCGCGAGGCGGGTATACCTCTCTTTTATGATTCTGTCCACACCAACCCGGCGGGGTGTGTGCTTATTGCGAAATTAGTGGCGCACAGCATACTTCAATTGGAGATTTCGGGCTTACAGGAAGCCTTGGCTCCCTCTGTGCCAAGATGAGTATTCCCCGGTCATGCCGGGGGGAATATTTTCCCTGGGAGAAAACATCCATGACAAAAAAGTCCTTGTTGGGAACAGTGGTTTGCGGATGTCCGCTTGTCCTTGCTGTACTGATGCTCGCGGGCCATTCCATGGCGTTGAACAGCGACGACGTGGTTCCGAACCATGCAAGCGGCGGATCTGGCCGCGGGGAGGCGCGGATGAACCATCGGCAATCCAATCTTCGCAACGATATCGCGGCGCAAATCGCCGAACCCGTCGCCTATTGGCCCCTTGAGGAAGATGCGCGGGACCATTCCGGAAACAGCCGGCATGCGGATAACCACGGTGTCGTGTTCGATGTGCCGGCGCCGGACAAATGCCGCGCCGCCCGTTTCGACGGGAAATCGGCCTATCTTGAAGTGCCCGCGGCCATGGTCCCCTCCCTCGGAACAAGCGACTTTACAATATGTGTCACTATTTTTGTTGAAGATCCGCTGGACGACGCCCCAGGCGATCTTCTGAGTTGCTTCGACCCGGACACGCGAACGGGACTGAATCTTGGCATGGCAACCTATTCCGGCGTTTCCAATTCGCAACCCAACTACCGCAACATCTTTTTCGGCATTGACAGCGGACGCTTGGATCCCCAATGGACCGATTGCGGCCGTCCGGGAAACGCCGTGCTGGTCTTCGGATTTGCCGTATACGAGGATGCCTTGTACGCCGGGACGTGCGAGCCGCACGAGGGCGGCTCCGGCCATGTTTACCGGTACGAGGGCCATGGTCAATGGACGGACTGCGGAAGCCCCGATACAAGCAACGCCGTTGGCGCCCTTGCCGTGTGCAACGGCCGATTATATGCCGGCACTTCGCGGTACGACACGACGGGATCGGCCATGCCCCCCTCGCCGAATACCACGCCCGGCGGGAAAATCTTTCGCTATGAAGGGGGCAGAAAATGGACATTCTGCGGCGCGTTATCCAATCCGGAAACGGGATCGGCCGCCACCTTGGGCGGATTGGTTGTCTATCGGGGCGCCCTGCACGCCACAACACTCAAGAGGGAGGGTTTTGGGCTTTACCGGCACGAAGGGGGCGACCGATGGATCTATTGCGGCCATCCGGGCCGGCGAGTGCTCAATCCGTGCGTGTTCAACGGCGCCCTGTACATGGTTTCCTACGATGCGCCGGGTGGTCCGTTCCGTTATGACGGGGAAACATTTGACTATGTCGGCGCAACACTTCAACCGCCCATCCATCAGGATTACAGTTTCGCGATACACAAGGGTCTGTTGCACCTTTCGACTTGGCCCAACGCGCATGTCTACCGTATAAAAACCGATGGATCATGGGACGTGTTGGGAAAGCCCGGCGACGAGTTGGAAACCATGGGAATGATGGTTTACAACGGAAAATTGTATACGGGTTCCCTGCCATCCGCGTGCGTCTACCGCCTAGACGGCCACAATTCATGGACACCCATCGGGCAACCGCTGGACGTGTCCGACAACAAGTATCGCCGCGCATGGTCTATGGCGCTTTACAAAGGGAAACTCTTTTGCGGCACGTTGCCTTCCGGACGAGTTTTCAGCATCGAGGCCGGCCGTAACGTTACCCTGGATCGCGCGCTCCCCTCCGGCTGGCGGCATATTGCCGCTGTGCGCCGGGGCGATCGCCTTTATCTTTATGTGGATGGAAATCTCGTGGGCTCCAGCACATCCTTCGAACCCGCGGCCTATGATTTGCGCAATGGGCAACCCCTCCGTATCGGATGGGGTTCCGGGGATTATTTCAACGGTTGGATGCGCGATCTGCGCATATACCGTCACGCGATCCCCGAATCCATGCTACGACGCTTTCCGACCGCGACGAAACACCACGAAAACACACCCAGAAATGTTGCATCTCAATCCCATAAAAAATAAATTTTGAGAACAAACATTTACGAAACGCCAGTTCCCCTCACTCCCGCCAACTGGAACGATCTAACTTGAGAGTACCGTGTTCTCGGACTCGTGAAGGTCTCGGAATGTAACGCCGATTTCCAAATCGGTTTGCTGAAACACGACATGCCGATTGGGAAATCGGCGCTACAAAGCGGCCATTTTCAATTTCCCAACAAGATCTTGTTGCTTGATTCGACATGAAATTACCCGAAAATGCCAATCTTTGTGGAAATTCTCATCCTATTATCTCAAGAACTCGGTACTTACAGGAATATTTAAAAATTATATTTCTTATATTCGCATTATTCTTATTATATTTCTAAAAAATTTCTTGCAATTGGTCATTTCTTCTGATATTATAAGGTAATATATGTGAATATTTTCACAGAGAAAAAAACATTATTCAATAAAAATTGCACGAAAAAGGAACATGAAGCGACCTTTGAGTTGAAACCAGGGCATGCACAATGGAGGAGATGTGAACATGAGCAAAATTCTGGTGGTGGATGACGACACGGATGTGGTGGAAAGCGTCCGTTTCGTCTTGGAAAAGGACGGCCACGAGGTCTTCGAGGCCAACAACCGTCCGGACGGCATGGCGCAGGTTGCGGCCGTGTCGCCGGACCTGATCATCCTGGACGTGATGATGGAGTTTCAGGATGATGGCATTGCAATGGCGCAGGATCTTCGGCGCCAGGGTTTCACGAAGCCGATATTGATGCTGACGAGTGTCGGCAAGGCGACGGGCCTGACCTTCGGCAAGGACGACGATGTGGTGCCGGTGGACGATTTTCAGGAAAAGCCGGTATTGCCGGCGACCTTGCGCGACAAGGTCCGGGCGCTGCTGGCCCGGTCGGAGGGCTGATGCCATGTTCAATCCCGAATACGAGCGTCTCGCCCATGACGTGCGGACATGGGCCGCGCAACACGGCGGGGATCGCAGCGGTCTTCTGCCTGTTCTTCAGGAGGTTCTCAAGAAGTATAACCGGATTTCGGATTATGCGATGCAACTTATCGCGAACGAACTCGACATCCATCCCGTCGAAGTCTATGGGGTTGTGTCATTCTATAGTTTCCTGCACAAGAGTTATCACAGCAAGTTCGTGATTCGTCTGTGCCGGACGATTTCCTGCGACATGGCCGGCAAGGACCGGGTGGCGCGCCAGTTGGAAAACGACCTGGGCATCACATTCGGCGAAACGACGCCCGACGGCAAGTTCACGCTTGAATGGGCCAATTGCCTGGGCATGTGCGATCAGGGCCCCGCGCTGCTGGTCAACGACCGTGTATACACGCGGGTCACGCCGGAAATGGTGCATGACATTGTCGAATCATGCCGCAAGACGTTCAGCGTGTACGCCGTGACACCCGAGGAGGTCCACGCATGACAACCAAGACGAATACCCTGACATTCGGATCCGTCGAGCCCGGACTGGGACTCAAAAAGGCGGTGGCCATGAGTCGCGCAGACGTCATCGGCGAAGTGGGCGCATCCGGTCTCAAGGGACGCGGCGGCGCGGGATTTCCGACCAGCGTGAAGTGGAATCTCGCGGCCGCGGCCGTAAGCGATCGGAAATATGTTGTCTGCAATGCGGACGAAGGCGAGCCGGGCACATTCAAGGATCGGGTCATCCTGTCCGATTACATTGATCTTGTGCTTGAGGGGATGACCATCGCGGCCTACGCAATTGGCGCGAGCCACGGGATCATCTACTTGCGCGGCGAGTACGCCTATCTGCTCGACGGCATCCTGCAAGCCCTTGCGGATCGCCGGGAAAAAGGACTGCTGGGCGCCTCGATTCTCGGCAAAGACGGGTTTGACCTCGATATCGAGGTGCGCCTGGGTTGCGGCGCGTATGTGTGCGGCGAGGAAACAGCGCTGATCGAATCGCTCGAAGGCCAGCGCGGCGAACCGCGCAATCGCCCGCCGTTCCCGGTGGATACGGGCTACATGGGCCTTCCGACGATTGTCAACAACGTGGAAACGCTGGCGTGGGTGGCGTGCATCATGGCCAAGGGCGCGGCGTGGTTCAAGGGCATCGGCACGGAGAAATCCGCCGGATTGAAGATTTTCAGCGTATCCGGCGACTGTGCGCGGCCGGGCGTGTACGAATTTCCGCTCGGCATTACCGTGGCGCAATTGCTGGCCGAGGTCGGTGGTGAAGGCGCGAAAGCGGTCCAGGTCGGCGGCGCGTCGGGGCGTTGCATTCCCGCGGTCGAATTCGGACGGGCGCTGGCCTTTGAAGACGTGCCCACCGGTGGATCGATCATCGTCTTTTCAGAAAAACGCGACATGCTCGAAGTCGCGAAAAATTTCCTCGAATTCTTCGTGGAAGAGTCCTGCGGCCAGTGCACGCCGTGCCGCGAAGGCAATGCGAAACTACTCGAGGGGGTGGCCTTGCTCGAAAAGGGACGCTGCTCGATGAAGTACCTGAAGGAGTTATGCGCCCTTGGCGAGACGATGCAGTTGGCCTCCAAGTGCGGTCTCGGCCAATCGAGCCCGAACGCCTTCCTATCCATTGTCGCCCACTTCAAGAATGAAATCGTAGGCCGGACGGTGCGCTCGAACGGCCACAACGGTCATGGGGAAAGGAGCCAGTCATGACACAGAAAGCAGCATCCACCAAGAGCGCTTCGCGCGCGCCCGCCAGCCAGCGCGCGCTTGCCATTGACGCCTCATCCGACAGCCAGACGATCGGCGGACTCGTATCCGTCACGATTGACGGACGGGAATTGAAAGTGCCGATGGGAACGAGCATTCTCGAAGCGGCGCGGCAACTTGGCATCCACATTCCGACGCTCTGCCATCACGAGGATTTGTGCGTGGCGGGGGTATGCCGGGTATGTGTCGTGGAAGTGGAAGGTCAACGGACCCTGCAGGCGTCTTGCGCCTATCCCATCACATCACCCATCCGGGTCAACACGCACACCCGCGCCGTACGCCAGGCGCGTCGCCATGTCATTGATCTATTGCTTTCCACCCATTACGGCGACTGTTATGCCTGCGTGCGCAACAACAACTGCGAATTGCAGTCATTGGCCAAGGAATATGGCGTGGACTTTTTCCGGTTCGGTCATCCCAAGGAACCGCGCTACTCGACCGATCAATCCAGTCATAGCGTCATCCGCGACATGAACAAGTGCGTGCTGTGCCGGCGGTGCGTGCGCACCTGTATTGACTTACAGGAAGTCGGCGTCCTTGAAGCCACGGGCCGCAGCGCCGAGACGAAGATCTCGACTTTCATGGACCGCCCGCTCGGCGAGGTGATCTGCATCAATTGCGGCCAGTGCATCAATCGCTGTCCAACGGGCGCCCTGCGCGCCAACGACCCAACCGACGAGGTCTGGGCCGCCATAGACGATCCGACCAAGCACGTTGTCATTCAGACCGCGCCGAGTCCGCGCGCGGGCATCGCGGAGTGCTTCGGAATGGAGCCGGGAACACCGTTGACGCTGGAGATGAACACGGCGCTTCGCCGCTGCGGGTTCGACAAGGTGTTCGACACGAATTTCACGGCGGATTTGACGATCATCGAGGAAGGAACGGAGTTGATCCTGCGGCTTTACAAGGCGCTTGTGAAAAAAGAGGCAACGGCGCTTCCGCAGTTCACGAGTTGCTCGCCGGGCTGGATCAAATACATCGAGCATTTCTACCCGGAGATGCTTCCGCATGTTTCGTCCGCGAAAAGCCCTCAGCAGATGTTCGGGGCGATCATCAAGACGTATTACGCCCAGATCAACAATCTGAATCCGGAAAACATCGTAACGGTGGCCTTGATGCCGTGTTCGGCCAAAAAATTCGAGTGCAACCGTCCGGAAATGTGCGACAGCGGCTACAAGGACGTGGATTACGGCCTGACCACGCGCGAACTGGCCAAGATGATCAGCGAGGCGGGTATCGATCTGCCGAAGATGCCGAAGTCGGATTTCGACGATCCGTTCGGCAAGGAAACGGGATCGGGCGTCATTTTCGGCGCGACAGGCGGCGTGATGGAGGCGGCCATACGCACCGTCGTTGAACTGGTTTGCGGAATCAAGATCGAAAACCTGTTCGACCATGCGGACGTGATCCCCGTGCGTGGCTTCGACGGCGTCAAATATGCCGAACTGCCGATAGCCAAAGTCGGGCCGGTTCCGGCCATCTTGGCGCATCTCGTGCCGGACTGGAAGTGGCTCGAGGGCGCGACGCTGAAGGTCGGCATTTGTCATGGCACGGCGAATGCGAAAAAGGTTCTCGAAGACATCAAAGCCGGTGGAAAGTTTAGTGAATGCCACTTTATCGAGTTCATGGCCTGCCCGGGCGGATGCCTCGGCGGCGGTGGACAGCCGATTCCCACCAGCCCGTCCATTCGTGCGGCCCGCGCCAAGGCCATATACAGCGAAGACAGTCGGTCCGAAGTGCGCAAATCGCATGAAAATCCGGCTGTCCTGGAAATTTACAGCAACTTCCTCAAGGATGGTCCTTGCGGGCATTTGAGCCACAAATTGTTGCATACGCACTATACCCCGCGCGGGAAGTACATTGGATCGGCCGGCGGGATCTAAACGCAGAACTTCATTGGACAGTCGGCGCGGCGTTTTTCAAACACGGCGCAAAGGTGCGGAAAGTCCCGCGGGTTCGGTACACTGGATCCGCGGGATTTCCGCGCCGCTCTGGATAGACAAGGGCAGGCGGGAGAGTATTACCGACTATCGGAGTTCTAAAAAATGGGTTTGACAATTGATGTCCTGGCGAAGAAAACGGGCGCCCGGGTTCTTGTGCGCGGGCGGGCGCGAAGCACCGAGATAAACGATTTTCATGCCAGCGACCGGATGAGCGACTTGCTGGGCCGGGTTTCGGACACCACGATGTTGATTACACCCCTGCTAACGGTTTCGGTGGTCCGGCTGATTGAACTGATGGACGTTCCGGGGGTGTGTCTTGTCAACAACGCGGAACCCGGCCAGGTTCTTCTGGATACGGCACAGGAACATCGGACAACCCTGCTCGTTTCGCCGTTCGACATGGAAGAAACCTGTCGGCGATTTCGCGCCGCCTTGGGACTGGACACATGAGGACGAAAAAGGCCGTCAAGACATTCTCGTACCCCATCACAGGCGGGGACTATGAAAATGGCGGAAACGCGTCCAAGAACATCAAGGAACTGTTGAAAAAAATCGGTGTTGATCCTCATATTGTCCGGCGGACCATGATTGCCGCCTACGAGGCGGAGATGAACGTCGTAATCCACGCGTACCGTGGCGCCATAGACGTGGCGGCGAGCGCGGAACTGCTTGACGTGATTGTGTCGGATGAGGGTCCGGGCATTCCGGACATCGAATTGGCCATGCGGGACGGTTATTCGACCGCGCCGCAGGCCGCGCGGGAATTGGGTTTCGGGGCGGGCATGGGACTGGCCCACATCAAGAAGAACAGCGACCGGTTTTCGCTTCAATCCAAGGTGGGCGAAGGCACCCGGCTTCGATTCAGCATTTTCCTGACGCCGGAAGTGTCCGATGCGGCGGCGGCCAATTCAGTCGGGATAAACGAGTCCCTGTGTAGGAAATGTCTTCGTTGTCTGCATGCCTGCCCCACCGGCGCGATGCGGGTTCGCCAAGGACAGCCGGAAATCCTTCCGCACCTCTGCGTGGATTGCACGGCCTGCGCGGAAGCCTGCGAGTCCAACGCCCTGTTTGCCGATGGATTGCGGGAAATCCCCGTTCCCCAGAAAAAGACTGTGCTGGTCCTGCCTGGCTCTTTTCTCGAACAATTCGGCGCCAGCACCAGTCCCGGACAGGTGCTGGGCATACTGGCCGACATGGGCTTTCGCCAAATTCGGTTGATTGACGAATGGGAAAATGGATTGCGATCGGCCGTATTGCGATACGCGCGGGAGGAAGCCTCCATCCGGCCTGTTCTTTCGCCGATGTGTCCGGCCGTGGTCAATCTGATTCGTATGCGATTTCCCTCGCTGTTGCCAAATGTGGCGCCGTTCCTGACCCCCATTGAAATGGCGCGCGAGGACTTGACGGCCCCCCACGCGGTATTTCTCGCGATATGCCCGGCCCATCTGACGGTGCTTCACCGTAAAAACGCCATGACCAAAATCGAAATCGTCCACCCGGCGACATTGCGCGAGGCCGTGCTTCGCCGAATAGTGGCCCCAGCGCGCGAAGTGCGTCGAAACGTCGCCGCGCACCCCTTTCAGGATGTGGTCGAGGTTGGAGGCATGCGCCATGTGATGAAAGTGCTGGATGCGGTCGAAAACGGGTTGGCCGGCAACTTTTCCGTTATCGAAATGGCGGCGTGTTACCAAGGTTGCTTCGGGGCGCCCGTGTGGACGGAAGATCCGTCCATCAGCCGTCCCCGCTACGAGTGGGAACGCGAATCGCATCTGTTGCTTCTCAAAAAAGAGGCTGAAGTCGTCCGCCGGGTGGACGATTTGGAGCCGCGAACGGGACTTCGCCTTGATCCCGATATTGGAAGAGCCATCGAGAAATTGAGCGAAATTGACGCATTGACCAAACAACTGCCCGGCAGGGATTGCGGCGTATGCGGTTCACCGACATGCACGGCCCTTGCGGAAGATGTCGTGTTGGGTCGGGCAAAGATCGAGGCGTGCGTGTATCGGAATGATGAAAAGTTCAAGTAAACGAGAAGAAAAAAGGCGCGTCGTGCGGATATCGGAACAAGAGGCTGGATGATGGGAATCGTGTCGTGCATTCCGGAACGATGCAAGCGTTGCTACGCCTGCATTCGCGAATGTCCGGCCAAGGCCATCAAGGTCGAAAAGGGCCAGGCATGGGTCATCGAGGAACGGTGCATCGCATGCGGTAATTGCGTCAAGGTCTGCGCCCAAGATGCAAAACGCATCGAGGACAGTTCGCAGGAAGTAATCGGCATGTTGTCGGAAGGTTCTCGTGTAATTGCCTGCCTGGCGCCTTCCTATCCCGCCGCCTTCAGCCACGTTGCCCCCCGGAAGATTGTAACGGCGTTGCGCCGTCTGGGCTTTGAAGAAGTCTGGAGCGTGGCGTTCGGTGCGGAATTGGTCAGCCGCGAATACAGCAAGTTGTTCAAGGCGTCGTGCCAGCATGGAAACGCCGTGATTACTTCCCCGTGTCCCGCGGTGGTTTCGTATGTCGAAAAATACATGCCGGAACTGCGCCACATGCTCGCCCCCATTGTTTCACCGATGATTGCGGTGGCGCGCGCCATTCGGGCCCGGTATCCCAACGACCTGCTTCGCATCGTGTTTATCGGGCCTTGCATTGCAAAAAAGAATGAGATTCGCGATCCCTTCGTGGCGGGTGCGGTGGACAGCGTGCTCACGTTCATGGAACTCGAAATGCTCCTCAAGGAACATGGCATCAATCCCGAAATGCTCGAGGAGAGCGACTTTGACAGTCCCCAGGCCGTGGTGGGCTGGTCTTTTCCGTTGTCGAGCGGCATATTGCGGACCTCCGGAATCTGCTGGGATGTGCTGAACGCAAACGTCTTGTCCACGGAAGGCAAGGAGCGCGTATTGGGCGTGTTGGACGAAGTCGCCAAGGGAGATTGTCGGGCCCAGTTCGTGGATCTGCTCTTTTGTGAAGGATGTATCAGCGGGCCCAAAATGCTGAACGAACTGGGCGTTCATGCCCGTAAGGGCATCCTGACGGAATTCATCCAGCAACAGGCCCGCCATGCCGCCTCCGATTATGCCGGGTCTGCGCAGAACGAATTCAAGGCGCTGGCTCTGGGTCGCCAATTTTCCGACGAAAACTTGATATTGCCACAGCCCACCGAAGAAGAGATTACGCACGTATTACAGACGATGCGGAAATTTTCGCCCGAGGATCACTTGAACTGCGGGGCGTGCGGATATCCGACCTGTCGCGAAAAGGCAATAGCCGTATGCCAGGGACTGGCGGAAGCGACCATGTGCCTGCCTTATCTCGTTGATCAACTGGAAACCACTTGTGAACAGCTTCACCAATCCAACCGGGAACTGGCCGCGACGCAACAACGGCTGGTTCAGACGGAGCGGCTTGCCTCGATGGGTCAACTGTCCGCGGGCGTGGCCCATGAAATCAACAATCCGCTGGGCACGGTGCTGATTTATTCGCACATGTTGCTGCGATCCATTTCGGAAGGCGATCCGATGCGGGGAGATCTGGAAATGATCGTGCGCGAGGCGACCCGCTGCAAGGGCATTGTGCGAAGCCTTCTGGATTTTGCGCGGCAATCCCGCGTATCGAAGGCGCCCACCGATCTTGTGCATTTGTTCAGGGAAATCGAGGCCATCATGGGACCCCGCGCCCAATCCGCGGGCGTGGAGTTGTCCTTTGAAATCGCTCCGGATCTTCCGGTCGTGATGATTGACGCCGAACAGATCAAACAGGTACTCGTCAATCTCATGCGCAACGGCATTGAGGCCATAACGCACGACGGGGGCCGGGTTACCGTATCCGCCGCCCGTGCACAATCCGGCCATGAAGTCGAAATCCGGGTGGACGACAATGGCGACGGCATCCCGGAAGAGCATCTTTCCCGTCTGTTTACCCCCTTCTTCACGACCAAGGAAATGGGCAAGGGCACGGGATTGGGCCTTGCCATCGCCTATGGGATCATCAAAATGCATTCCGGGGACATTAGTGTCGAAAGCAATCCGGGCAAAGGCACCACGTTTACCATTCTCTTGCCCTTTGGATCGGACACCGGTGATGCCCTGGCGCCTACCAGAGAGGAGGCAGAAATCCGTGGTGGAACATGACGTCCCCGTCATCATGCTGGTGGATGACGACATTGATATCGTGGACGTAATATCGCGTCTGTTGACCGACAATGGCTATAAGGTGTTATCTTTTACAAGCACCGCAGAAGCCATGGCTTGCCTTGAAACGGAAAAACCGGATCTCGTCATAACCGACTTGATGATGGAATCGCTCGATTCCGGGTTCGTTTTTTCGCGTTGTCTCAAGGAAAACCCGTCGTTGCGGCACATTCCCGTCATCATTATCACGGCGGCCGGAAGCCAGCGCGGTTTTGATTTTCGCCCGACGGGCCCGGAGGATCTCGAAGCGATGCACGTTTCGGCCTTTCTGGAAAAGCCCGTGAATCCACGACAGTTGCTGGCTAAGATCGCCGAAATTCTTGGGAAGATTCCCGGAGGGAATTGATACGATGCGACATCGGCATACCCATGGCCCCGCACGCCTGTAGGCCGCATGCCGGCGAGGAATACAGATGGGAAACGAAACGACCCGAATTCTGGTAGTGGATGATGAGCCGGGCATGCGCGAGGGGTGCAGCAAGATCCTTGGCGCGGAAGGCTACGTCGTGGACACCGCGCCGGATGGATTTGCGGCCCTTGAACTATTCGAGAAGCGCGGCGACGTGGCGGTTGCCCTGGTGGATTTGAAGATGCCGCGGATGGGTGGTCTCGAACTTATCGAGCGGCTCAAGGCGCTGGACGAAGAGGTTGTGATTTTTGTCATCACCGCGTATGCGGCGATCGATACCGCCGTCGAGGCCACGCGTCGGGGCGCTTACGGCTATATTCCCAAACCATTCACGCCCGACGAACTGCTGCTGCCCGTTCGCAACGGCCTCGAGCGGCGCGCATTGAATATCGAGACAAAAAGGCTGCGGGAAGAACGCGAGCGACGCCTGCTCGAAGTGGCTGTCGAACGATCGAAATGCAGCACCATCATCAGTTGCATGACGGACGGCGTAATTGTCGCAAACCGCGACCGGCAAATCGTATTGCGAAACGGCGCCGCCGCGCGTATGCTCCCCGCTCTCGCCGAACCGAATTTTTCAATCCCGCTGGACCAGCTCGGCTGCGAGGAGTTGCAGGCGCTCATGAACGAGGCGATCGACCCACAAGACGCTCCCGGCATTGCCTCGCGCGAGGTAAACATCGAAAAGGGAGTCTATATGGTCAATGTCAGCCCGGTCCTCGAACCCAACGGTGAAACCTCCGGCGCCGTGGCCGTCATGCGCGACATTTCAGCGCTGAAAAAACTTGAAACGGCCAAGTCCATGTTCATCTCAATGGTGGCGCACGAGGTAAAAAGCCCGTTGGCCGCCATCGAGGGCCAACTCAACGCCGTGCTGGGCGGGGTATCGAAAAACGATCCCGAATATGAGCGGTCCGTGCTCGAACGGGCGCTGCTGCGGGCGCGGACACTCCGCAACATGATCAACGACCTGCTCAATTTGACGGCCCTTGAAACAGGCCATTTCACGATCCGGCGATCTCGAATCCCCCTGAAACACGTCATCGAACAAGCCGTCGAAAACTTTCGGGAAAAAGCCGGGGAAAAAGACATCCGGCTATCCATGGAATTCCTCGACGGTTCAGATTCCTCCGTTCTGGCCGATGCGGATTCCATGGGAATCGTAATCTCGAATCTCATTGACAACGCCATCAAATACACGCCCGCACAGGGCAATGTTTACGTGACACTCGCCGGCAATCCGATGTATCTAACCATTTCCGTGCAGGACGATGGAATCGGAATGAGCCCGGAGGAAAAAGAGCACATATTCGACGAGTTTTACCGGGCCAAGAACAAATTTTCGATTCACGTACCGGGAACGGGCCTCGGCCTAACATTGGTAAAGCGGCTCGTCGAACTCCATGAAGGGCGAATCGTTGTTGAAAGCGCTCCGGGCAAAGGAAGCATTTTCACGGTTTCCTTGCCCGTTGTCGGCGGCACAAACGGGATCCACTGAAGGGGATCCCCCGATCACGATACAGCGAATTACGAAATCCGGCAACGCGACAAAGGGGGTTATGTGCTCCATTCGGCGAAATGACGGATGAAGCGATCCGTGTTGGCGCGCGGTCGCGGATCCACGTGGTCAGGCAAACAGTCGTAGATTCTGTACACATGGTTCCAATAGGTCTTTTTCAGCAAGTCGTAATCGGGAGCAGGCGCCGTCAGATCGGCAAAGAGCCTGGCAAAAAACGCCAGTTCCGCACGGTAGGTTTCCGGATCGGGATGCAAAACCACTGCGTGGTTGATCGAGCCTTTTGCGTCTTCAAGACGGTCGGCAAAGGCGGCCATGCGCCGGTGATATTCCGCGCGCGGCATTTTTACCACATCGTAACAGCCCCAATCGGGTATGATTTCGAACAATCGGTAGTCCGGAACAAAAGACCGTCCCGCTTCCCCAAAAATGTCCGCCATAAAATCGCCGGCCAACCGATGCGGGTCGCCATCGCAATTCCTGAAAGACTGCGCCGCCTCATACAGCGACAACTGGTTCAGCAGCGGTGTCATCGTGAAACAGATGCCGCCGGAATAGGGCGCGGCAGCCCGTTCCTCCTTCCGTCGTTGGAATAGCCGCGTGAAACGATAATGCGGATACACGGCGTTTTCCCCTTCCGTCAGGCTGAAATCCCAGGTCAGGATGCGGCGCGTTTTGGCGATGGCGTTCGCCCACGGGCGCGCATCCTGATCCCCCGTTGGATTGCCATCGCTGTTGAAACCCATATTGATCGAAATCGCCGTGTGTTCGGGAAATTCTCCGAGCCGTTTCAGCAGGTGATTCATTGAACGATCCGCGCGATCCTTCGAGAAGGTCCATGCCGACGCCTGATCTTCCGGGATAAACTCGCCGCGACTGCCGGGCGGCATGTGGATGTTTCCCCAACCGAAAAACGGCGGCCCCCATGTGTTGAATTCGATGCCGATGCCGGGCCGGATCGTGTCGAGCATGACCGCAATCTCGATGGATTTGTCTATGTAGGTTTCCGCGGTGCATCCGTTGCGGGAACACGCGCCCGGATCGCCGGGAAAGATCCCCGCAATGTCGAGAGCGGGAAAACGCCGCACCCATGCGTCCCATAGAAAACGAATTTCAGCCCACTCGTTGGGCAGGTTCGGGCAAAGCGTCCGCCACTGTTCTCCGACGGTCGCAATGGCCACGATCATCTCGGCCTGCATGCCGCGCGCGTGGGCGTGTTCGATGACCGCGTTCATCTGCCGGGCAAATTCGGTTCCAACCGGCGAGGCCAGTGCTTCCCGGCAGAACAACCGGGGTTCAAGCCAGAACTCGAAGACGTTGAAGCCGAAACGGGCGATCATGTCTATCAGGCGCCGCCAGTCGTCGTCGGACCAGCGATGGGGAAGATCGGGATAATACATGTTTGGATTGAACGCGCACAGCAGATGCGAAGCGAAATTGTTGTAATAAATGATTCGTGGCGGCTTCATGTCCTGCCCCTCCGCTTGTGCCCATACCGGCGCCGCCGCGCAAGCCGCCGCGGCGCTGCCCAAAAAACTACGGCGTGATAGTCGCATCGGACAATCTCCTCCTTCTTGCATGACGGCAATCCTACCCGAAAGCCTGCCGGATTGGGAATTCAAGCGCCGTTTCGATTACGATGGCGACCACAGTCACGCACCCCAACGGTTGCGGGTGCGACAATCGCGCGGGAGAGCCATGTACGCGAAGCGTGTGATTTTACAGGGAGCGGTGTTGTCCGCGTCGGGCATGTTGATCTCGATGGCATGCCAACTCGGCGGCGCCATGATTTTCACGCGCGTGTTGCAGGGCGGCGTTGCCGTGGGCGTGTTTACGCTCCTGATCCTTGCAGCCGACTTCCTGACCCTGGTGAACAATGGCGGACTCTGGTCGGCGCTCCCGAAACTGGTTGCGGCGGCGCCGGTCAAGGACAGGGACCGCTTGATTGCCTCCGCGCTGGGCTTCCAGTGCGCCACGTCGCTGGGATTGGCGGCTTTGATCTATATCGCATGGGGGCTGCTGCGGGATCCCCGGTTGATTTCCGCAAACGAGAATTGGGTAGGACTCTATCCGTTCCTCTGGATACTACCGATTATCGTGTTTTTTGAAAACTTTCGCGAGAACGTGCTGGCCATCCAGGCGGGATTGAACCGGTACGGCCTGCGGGCGTCAGGGTTGATTGCGGGTGCGTTGGCCAACTTCGTCCTTGTGGCCGTTGCAGTCGGGTATCTGAAGGCGGGGTTGCCCGGCCTAATGCTGGCGGCCTTGGCGGGATATGCGGCATCGGCCCTGATTTCCTACCTCCTGTTGACGGAGGGAAGGCGGCTTCGGCTCGACTGGGAGGCCTACCGCGAGTCGTTGTCGTTCAGCGCGCCGCTCTATGTCAACAACCTGTTGACGTTTGCTTTTGTCCGATTCGACAGCGTGCTGGTGGCTGCCATGCTGGGTCCGGCGGCCGTGGCGTATTACGAACTGGGCGCCAAGCGTCTTGCGGGATACGGGTCGCGGATTTTGCAGGCCGCGCTGGTGCCGTATCTGCCGAATGCATCGTATCTGATTGCACAAGGCGAATGGGAACGAGCCGCGCATCTGTTGGATCGCGTATCAAACATAACTGTTTTTGTTTGTTATCTCGGCATTCTTGCCGCCTTGGCCATCCAGGAAAGGCTGATTGCCATTCTGTTCACGGCGGAGTATCTGAATGCCTTGCCGGCTTTTGCGCCCGTGCTGGTGTCGGTTTGTCTTGGGCTTCAGGCCGGCATCATGGGACAAAGTCTCATCGCGCTGGGCAAACCGCGTGTCGTCACGATGATCAACGCCGCCACGGCGCTGGTGGCCGTTGCCGCGAATCTGATTTTGATACCCCGGCTGGGTCTCGCCGGCGCCGGATGGGCGGCTGTGACCGCCATGGCGTTCAGCAATGCCGCGCAGACGTGGGCCGTTCGTTGCAACGGATTGCCGATTGACTTGCGGCGCCACGTCCTGGCGCATATCTTCATGCTGTTTTCACTGGGAATCCTGGCGTGGAGCCAAGCCGTCCCCGGGCGTGTGGCGGCATGGTTTGCCTTCCTCGCGCTGGGCATCGTGGGCGGTGTCGTTCCCCTGCATGAAATCAAAGCGCTGCTGCCCGAACGTTTTCGGGTCAAAGGGTAAAACAAACCGAGGCGTCTCCCGCGTTCCTCATCGTTCTTGGCGTAGAGCGCCAAGCACGAAGAAGTGGGCCGCAACGGCGGCCATCGCGAGCAGCGCCGCCGCCGCCACCATCAGCGAACGCTGCGGACCCGACTTGCGGTCCGGCACATTCGCTTCGGACATCAACTTGATTTCAGGCGTCTTTTGGGCGTCCGCGATTTTAGCCGCGCCAACGCTCAACGACAATTGCTGCTGCTGCTGAGTCAACGCGTCCGCCTTGCGCTGCGCGGCCGTGCGCCGATGGACGGTCGCGGCCAACTTTTTCTGGAGATCGGCCAGTTGGGGTTCAAGCACGGCCAATTGCTGCTCAACAGCCGTCTTGCGCTCCAGCATGCCCTGCAATTCGCTTTGCACCAGCGTTTCAGATGTGGCCACCTGCGTGTAGACGGGATTGGTCTCTTCGGTGATAAGCACGTTCGAACTGTCGAGTTTTTCCCTCCCTTCGATCATCCAATACGCGGCATCGGGAGGCGCCTTGCGCAGTGTGTTCACGGGGGGCGTGGATTCGCGCTGCTTGCTCAACTTGGCCAACTGACCCTGCGCGTCGGCGATATCCGCATTCAATTTCGCGAGTTCTATCTGAAATTTGGAGATTTGCCCGCTCAGATCCTGTACGCGCGTCGTCCAAATATCAACGGGCATTTCACTGTCCAAACGCTCGATTTCACTGTCCACCGCTTCCAGTTCCGCCAGTTTGGAGTCGAGGCTGTTCTGGAGAAAATCAATCATGCCTTCCCGGCCTTTCGAGGCGAGTTTACCGGCCATTTCGATGGCAAGCCGTGCCCATTCGTTCGCCATGGTCGCGGCCAACTCCGGCGAAGAAGAGACGTAGCTCAATTCGATGACAGGTTGATATTCGACTTCGATGCTCGATTGCTTGAGGATGCGTGTTGTCACTTCCATGGCCGCGCGAATCGCATTCGTTGAAACCGATTTTTTCTGTTTCGGATCCGAGAGAAGCGAGATCATCTTGTCACGAAGTCCGCGGAGAATTTCATCGCTGGTAAACATCAATTTATAGTCGGGAACGGACAAGGGCCTGACAAGCAACTGGCCGACCTGGGCCGCGGGAGAAGAAGGCGCAAAGGCCCGGCCCGGAGTGTCCGACGGCGTGATCGGCAACGGCGCCAGCAGCAAAACCGATGTCGCGCGGTACCGATTGGGCATGGTAAGACTAAGCCCTCCGGCCACAACACCCGCCAAGAGGCCGAATACGACCATCCGCCATGCCAACCGCGCCACCCGTTGTTCCAGGGTCGTTTTTTCATTCGACATACGACATCCTTTCGCGCCGTTTCGATACGGCAGGACCTTCCCGCTATAATGTCCCCGTCATCTTAGCGCACTTGGCACGCGCATGTATAGTCCCTGGAACAAACCATGATTGTCGGCCTTGATGGACGCGCCGCGAACGAACCGAAGCGCGCCGGCATCGGAAACTATTGCCTTGAACTTCTGCGCGCCATGCAGACCCTTGGCGGCGCACGGTTCCGTGTGTATCTCGACCGGGCGGCGCGCGCCGGTTTTCCCGTGGACGAAACCAACACGGAAATCCGAATACTGCCCCCCGGGCGTTTCTGGACACAGCGCATCCTGGCCGCAGAACTCCGGCATCATCCGCCGGACGTATTTCTTTCCCCGGGACTTCAATTGCCGATTGCCTGCCGATGTCCGCGCGTCGCGACGGTACTGGATCTAGCCTATTTCGATTATGGTGGCTATTTTACGTGGCGTGCGCGTACGCGTGCGCGGATTTATACACGCACCGCGGCCTGTGTCGCCACGCACTGGCTTGCCATAAGCCAAGCCACCGCCGACGACATGACCGCCCAATTAGGCATTCCGGCCTCGCGCATCACGGTGACGCCGCTGGGCGTCTCGGCCACGTTCCGGCCCGGCGCCGACACGGCCCAATGCCGTTTTATCCGTGAAAAATATCGTCTCGTCGCGCCGTACCTGCTTTATCTTGGCCGCATCCAACCGCGCAAAAATCTTGTGCGTCTGATGGAGGCCTTTGCCGCCTTGCGCGCCGGACGATCCGATTTGCCCCACGAACTGATTATTGCCGGTGACGAAGGCTGGCTGACCAGCGGCATTTATGAGGCTGCCCGGTGTTCACCGGCACACGACGCCATTCGTTTCCTGGGATTTGTCCCGGAAGAAGATCTGCCGGGACTGATATCCTGCGCCGACGCGCTTGCGCTTGTCTCGTTGTGGGAAGGATTTGGCCTTCCCGTCCTCGAGGCGATGGCGTGCGGCACACCGGTCATTGCGTCGAACTGTTCTTCGCTGCCCGAAGTCGCAGGGGAAGCCGCCGTGCTCGTGGATCCGTTCGACATTTCCTCAATTCGCAACGGACTGGAACGTCTTCTGGCCGATGCGTCGCTGCGCGCGGATCTTTCCGCCAAGGGCATCGCCCGCAGCCGGTTGTTCTCATGGGAAAACACGGCCCGCCTCACCTTGCAAGCCCTGGGAAAGGTGGTCGAATGAGCGCCATGCACGTCGCCATTGTCGGCGCGGGACCCTCGGGATTCTATGCGGCGCAGGCTCTTTTGGCCCATGATCAACACGCCCGCGTGGATTTGTTCGAGAAATTGCCCGCGCCGTTTGGACTCGTGCGTTACGGCGTGGCGCCCGACCATCCAAAAATCCGATCCGTCATCCGTATTTTCAACCGCATCGCTTCGAGCGACCGTTTCGTCTACCGGGGAAACGTCGCCATCGGCCGGGACGTGTCGGTGGACGAACTTCGGACGCATTACAGCGCCGTTATCCTAGCCTGCGGTCTGGAAGAACCCGCCCCGCTCGATATTCCCGGCGCGGCATTGCCCGGCTGCGTGCCCGCCGCGGACTTTGCCCGGTGGTACAACGGCCATCCGGACTTCGCACATCGAACGTTCGCGCTCGATTCGTCCACGGCCGTCATCATCGGCCACGGCAATGTCGCGGTGGATGCGGCGCGCATCCTCGCGCAATCCGACCATACTCTTCGGAAAACCGACATGCCGGACTATGCCTTGAATGCCTTGCAGGCCAGCCGGATTCGCGACATTTTTCTCATCGGACGCCGCGGCCCGGCGCAGGCGCGATTCGCCTCGCAGGAAATCGCCGAATTGGGAAACCTCCCCGACGCCCGCCTCCTGATCCGGCCGGAAGATCTTATCCTGGACGAAGCCAGCCAGGCCGAACTCGACGCCCCGGACAATCATGCCGCAAGAAGAACAATGGATGTGTTGCAGGCATTGTCCGGATTTTCTTCCGCAAGGCCCAAAAATATCCATCTCCGATTTCTGTTGAGTCCGGCCGCACTGTACGGAAACGATCGCGTTGAATCCATCCGCTTTGAACGTAATCGTTTGACGGGAGCCCCCGGCCATCTGATCGCAACCGGCACAGGGGAATTCGTGGATCTGGACTGCGGACTTGTTTTCACAAGCATTGGCCACCGCGGGAAACCCCTTCCCGGCGTGCCGTTTGAACCGGCGCGAGGGATCGTCCCCAACGACAAAGGCCGTGTGATCGACAACGGCGAAGCCGTGCCCGGACTCTACGTGAGCGGATGGATGAAGCGCGGACCCACCGGTCTCATCGGCAACGATAAGGCCGACAGTTTCGAAACCGTGACATGTCTCATGGAAGATGCTCCCTCGTTACCCAAGCGAAATCCGCGCGGAATGGCCGAGCTGCTGCACAGCCGGCATGTCGAACCGGTTTCCTATTCTGACTGGCGGCGCATTGACGAGGAAGAAATTCGGCGCGGGGAAATGCACGGAAAGCCGCGCGAAAAATTTCTATCGTTCGACGCGATCCGCCCGTTCATGCAATAGGACACGGGGTGCGCACCCTAATCGAAAGCGGATCTTGCGTCCAATCTGTGGGCGAGGAGGGCGTTCTGGGGCCGACGAATTTGGCCGTAGGATCTGGTTGATTGTGCCCGTTGTTTCACCCAATCAGGGTTTGTAGGCGTCGCGCATGGCGCGTATGGCCTCGAGCCGGGCGGCGCCTTCTTCAAGCGTCGGGCAAAGCCAGCCGCCTTCGTCGTGTTCGTTCCACGCATAGACGAGGACGGTTCGCGCGGGCGAAACGGCCTCATTTGCGCGAATCCAATCGAATGCGCCTTTGACGGCTGCGGCGATTTCCCGCGGGGTTCCCTGTTCATACCACGGCCCGTCGTAGTTGCGAGGCCGTCCATCCCACCCCGCATTGACGGTCGGCGCCACTTCGCGTCCCGAAGCCTTGTATCGCTCCCAGTAGGAGCGGTTGGATTCGATCAAATCGGCATACGACTGCTTCCCGCCTTTCCCGCCTTGCGCGCTGTAGGCGCCCAAGGCGTCGAAGCGAATCGCGTCGAGAAAATCGGCTTGAATCTGATGCGTCCAGATTTGCGCCACGATGTAGGGATCGCCCGTTCCGGCCTTCCGGCTTTCTTCCCGGAGAAGCGCAAACGCTTTTCCGGCGGCTTCCGGCGATCCAAAATGGGGAATGAGATGTTCACAGGCAAACACGTAAAGCAGCGGGCGATCGCCACAGACGCGCTGGTAGGTGGGTTCCTTGAACAGGCCGACGAATTCGCCGGCGGTCGCCGCCCACTCGGCGGCAGGTCCCAAGTGAGAACCGCCCTGAAGCAGCAGGCAGAAGTTCACGTCTTTTTTGCGTTCGCTCTTGAGATAACGCCGCCAGCCATAATTGTACGCATCGGCCTGCGGCCACGATTTGGGATGGTAGTAACAAAATGCCCAATACGCAATACCGCCGGCCTTAGCATGGGCGATTTCGCGATCCATCGTCTCCTGCGAGTCCGAACAGACTTGGCACGATCCGTCTTCCGCGATCTTGCCGTAGAACGGCAGGCGGTAACGCCATTCTTTTGGAGCGAGGTTCTTCTCCCACGGATTGCCCGGAAACCAACCATCCCATCGAATCGCGCCGATGATGGGACATTCAGCCGGTCGTTCCGTACCGGCGCTTATCAGGAACAGCAGCAACGCAATGGACAAAACACGCCTCCTGGCCGTCAAAAACTTGCAGGCGGACCCGCGATAGGCCGATGATAACCGAAAAGAACGGATAGGCCAACCGGATAACGGAGGAAGAGCCATGGAATTCACGCGGAGACAGTTCTTGGGCGCAACGGCGTCGGCGGCATTAGTGGCGGGAACAATGGGACGCGGGACGGTATTCGGCGCGAACGAACGCATTCGCGTGGCCTGCGTCGGCATTCACGGGCGCGGCGGCAGTCATATAGACGGATTTTCAGACCTCCCGGATTCGGAAGTCGTCGCGTTATGCGATGTGGACGCGCACGTGCTCGAGGAGCGCGCCGCCGAACTCGAAAAGAAAACCGGCAAAAAGCCCAAGCGTTTTCGCGACATGCGCGATCTCATGGCCGACAAGGACATTGACGCCGTCAGTTTCGCGACACCGAACCATTGGCATTCACTCGGCTCGGTGTGGGCGTGTCAAGCCGGCAAGGATGTATACGTGGAGAAGCCGCTCTCGCATGAAGTCTGGGAAGGTCGCCAATTAGTGGCCGCCGCCGAAAAATTCAACCGCGTCGTCATGCACGGCACGCAGCGCCGTTCGGAACGCGATTGGGCCCGCGCAATACAGCGTTTGCAGGAAGGCGTGATCGGGGACATCTATATGGCGCGCGCGTTGTGCTTCAAAAACCGCGACTCCATCGGCACGGGCGAACCCAAGGAACCGCCCGCGCATCTGGATTGGCCGCTTTGGCAGGGACCGGCCAAGGAAGAGCCGTACTGCGACCTGTACGTCCATTACAACTGGCACTGGTTCTGGAACTATGGCAACGGCGACCTGGGAAACCAGGGCGTACATCAGATGGACGTTGCGATATGGGGCATGAACAAGGGCCTCCCCGTGCGCATCGCGAGCATGGGCGGCCGTTTCGGCTACACGGATCAAGGCGAAACCGCGAACACGCAAATCTGCACGTTCGCCTATGCGGACGGCACGATGCTCGTGTTCGAGGTGCGCGGACGCGCCACGAACGACGAGGCTGGCGCGCGCATCGGCAATCTCTTCTATGGATCGAACGGTTACATGGTTGATGGAAAGTTTTTCGACAAGAACAACAAGGAAATTCCGGACGAGAAGGGCCCCGGCGAGGACATCACGGTCGGCGGCAACCATTACGCCAGTTTTATCCGCGCCGTGCGTTCCCGTAAACCGGAAGACAACCCCGCGCCTGCGCGGGTGGGCCACATCGCTTCCGCGCATTGCCATCTCGGCAATATCGCCTACCGCCTCGGCGCAACACTAACCTTCGATCCGGCCTCGGAACAGTTCACCGGCCCGGATGCCGCACAGGCCAACCCGTTGCTCAAGCGCGAATATCGCGAAGGATTCGAAGTTCCTCAATTGGCCTGAAAATCATCTTAACCCACAATAAATTGACTGTCCATCGCGGACGTTCCGGGAAAGTATTCAATCATCACAGGAGGAGACGATAATATGCCGGAAGCAACACCACGAAGGGCCCTGATCACGGGTATTACCGGACAAGACGGGTCATATCTTGCCGAATTGCTCCTGGAGAAAGGGTACGAAGTCTACGGCATCGTGCGCCGCGCGAGCACGGAAACGTTTGAGCGGATTACGCACATCAAGGACAAGATCAGGCTCCTTCAGGCAGACCTGACCGACCAGGTTTCGCTGATCGAAATCCTGCACGACATCCGCCCGCGCGAGATTTACAACCTCGCGGCAATGTCGTTCGTGCCGACCTCGTGGAAACAGCCGATACTCACGGGCGACGTGACGGCGCTTGGCGTGACGCGCGTTCTCGAAGCCATCCGGGTCGTGGACAAGTCCATCCGTTTTTATCAGGCTTCATCGAGCGAAATGTTCGGCCACGTTCAGGAAACGCCGCAAACGGAAAAAACGCCTTTCTATCCGCGCAGTCCCTATGGCGTCGCCAAACTCTATGGACACTGGATCACCGTCAATTATCGTGAAAGTTACAACATCTTCGCCGTGTCCGGCATCCTGTTCAATCATGAATCCCCCCGGCGCGGCCTCGAATTCGTGACGCGCAAGGTGACCCACGGCGTCGCGCGGATCAAGCATGGCCTGCAGAATGAATTGCGTCTCGGAAATCTCGAAGCCAAGCGCGACTGGGGTTTCGCGAAGGATTATGTCCGCGCGATGTGGCTTATGCTCCAGCAGGACGCACCGGACGATTACGTCGTATCGAGCGACCGCACGCACACCGTCCGCGACATGTGCGAGGTCGCCTTCGGCCGCGTTGGATTGGACTGGAAGAAATATGTAATCGAGGATCCCGAATTCTACCGGCCCGCTGAAGTTCACCTGTTGCTGGGAAATTCGGCCAAGGCCCGCGCCAAACTCGGCTGGACACCGGAAACCTCTTTTGAACAGTTGATCGAACTCATGGTGGACGCCGACATGGAGCGCATCGCCCGCCAAATCAAGAACGAGCGCGCATGAACCGGGAAGCCCTGATAACCGGCGCGGGCGGATTCGTGGGCCGATTCCTCCGCCGGCGCTTGGCCGAACGGGGCTGGACCGTTCGCTGTTGCGACGTTCGCGTGCCGGAAGGCGAACCCGGTTGGTTTGCCTGCGACGTGTCGGATTCAAGCAACGTTGACGCATTGACGGCATGGTGTGGGGAAAAAATCTCCCATGTCTTCCATTTGGCCGCCATGACGTTTGTGCCGGAAACGGGACGCAATCCCCACCGGGCCTTCGACGTGAACCTGCAAGGCACGGTTCTGTTGACGGACGCCGTGCGCCGTCGCTTTCCGTCGGCGCGATTCGTCTTCATCGGCAGCGCTGAAGTCTACGGTCCGCCCCAATCGCTTCCGATGGACGAACGGCATCCGATCAATCCGGCCAATCCGTATGCGATTTCCAAGGCGGCGGCGGATTTATACTGCGGTTATCTGCATGCGGCGGGACTGCTCGATGTGGTGCGCGTGCGCCCGTTCAATCATTCCGGCCCCGGACAGTCCGATTCGTTCGTCTTGTCGAGTTTTGCTCGCCAGATCGCGCGGATTGAGGCCGGCAAGGAAGAGCCGGTGCTCCGTGTGGGCAATCTCGCGGCGCGCCGCGATTTCTCGCACGTATTGGATGTCGTCCGGGCGTATGAGGCCGTGGCTCTCGAGGGCGCGGGCGGCGAAGTCTACAATGTGTGCAGCGGCGTGTCGGTATCCATCCGCGAAGCGCTGGAAGCATTGCTGGGCATGGCCGCGGTTCCCATCCGCGTCGAGCAGGACGCCGGACGCATGCGGCCGGTGGATGTTCCCGAACTGTGGGGGACGCACGCGAAATTGACCGAACGAACCGGCTGGTCGCCTGAAATATCGTTCGCCGATCTGCTGGGCGATCTGCTGGAATACTGGCGGCGTGGCGAGCGTGCTTGAGCGGGCATCGTCAAACCTGATAGCCTTGTGCCAATGCCGCGCGATGCGTGAGGCTTGATTTTCGATGCGGCCTGCGGCCTGCAATTTTATGGGTTGATTGCTGCGAGTGAACAAGGTGGTGGTTCCGTCCAATAGAATCCGCAACCGATTGCTGTCGTTGGGGGCAATGTTGTTGTCAATGTTGCCCGGCGGACGACGTTCATCCACGCCGCGCAATATTCTTGTGTTGCGCTTGGGCAATCTTGGCGACATGATAGTCGCCATGCCGGCATTTCGGGCGTTGCGCCGCCGTTTTCCGGACGCCCGGTTCACGCTGCTGACCTCCCCCACGCGGCGGGGAATGCCCGGCGCCGCGGAACTCTTGGAACACGATCCCCTATTCGACGAAATCATCGTTTACTACATTGACGAATCGAGCCGGTTGCGGTTTCTGCACGGTCTCAGCCGGCGCATTGCCGGCATCAAGATTGACATGGCCGTCGCCGTGCCCAATCACCTCACGCGTTTTTCCCATCTCGCCAAATACGAACTCCTTCTGGCATGGAGCGGCGTGCGCCGGTTCGCCGGATTCCAGATGGTCGAACCCGCTGAGTACGAACTGCGCCAAGTGGACCGGCTGCTGAACCTTTTGAGTCCCCTTGGCATCGATCGCGCAGCGGCCATTCCCTTCCCGTGGCTGACGCCAGGTCCGGAGGACGATCGCAGCGCGGAACTTCTTCTGGCGCCCGGTCAAGGGCGCGCCTTTGTGGCCATGCACTGCGGCGCCAAACGCCCGGCCAACCGGTGGGCGCCCGAATCGTTCATCGAAGTCGGACGGCGGCTCATCGCCGAAGACAATGCGTGCATTGTCCTGACCGGCAGTTCCGACGAGCGGGAGATGACGGCGCGTGTCGCGGCGGAATTGGGCGAACACGCCATCAATCTCGGCGGACAAACCCCCATTGGAATTCTCGAAGCCGTTCTGCGGCGATGCAGGGTCGCCCTATCAAACGACACCGGCGTCATGCACGTCGCCTATGCCATGGGCACGCCGACAGTTGCCATTTTCAGCGCGCGTTTCCATCCGAATATTTGGTATCCCTACGGCGATCGCCAGATTGTGCTGAGAAAGCGCATCGAATGCGAACTCTGCAACAAGGACATCTGCCCCAAGTACGCCTATCCGAAATGCCTTGAACTCATCTCGCCGGACGAAGTGCTCGAAGCCGTCCGGAGATTTCTGCGCAAATAACGTGGAATCTTGCTGCCGGACATGCTACAATCTCCCCGATATGCATTCGCAGACATAACGGGAGACGGTTCATGGAACTATCCGAAATATTACGCAAAACCGTTCGGGAGGCCGCCGTTGACCGCGACGGACGGCGGATCCTGCCGTGCGCGCAAGCCTTCCAGATAGCCGAACGACTCGGCGAACCGTTGGGCGCCGTCGGCCAGGCATGCAACGAGGAAAACATCCGCATTGCCCACTGCCAGCTCGGCTGTTTCAAATGAGCCGCGGTCATGGGCCCAAAACGCCGGCTTTCTGTCCGGGGTTCAAGTTGTGGCTGCGCGGCGACGATCCCAAGGAGGTCTTCGGCAGCGGCAAGTGGCGATTGCTCGAAGCCATTGAACGCGAAGGATCGTTGCGCGCGGCGGCGGAGGTTCTCGGCATCAGCTACCGGAAAGCGTGGGGCGATCTCCGCAAGGCCGAAAAGGCGCTGGGCGTCATGTTTCTCGAACGGCGGCGCGGCGGCAGCGACGGCGGGGAGACACGGCTGACTGTCGAGGGGCGCAAATGGCTCAAAGAATACAGGCGATTTCACGAACGAGTTGCGAAGTCGGTGGACAAGGCGTTTGCCACATGGTCAAACAGGATTGAAAAATGAAATCGGGCGGTTTTTTGGGGGTTTTCTGCCTAATCGCCGGGCTGGCATGGTCGGCGGACGGACCTTCCGGCGACTTGATTGTCTTTCATGCGGGCAGTCTCAGCGTGCCGATGAAGGAAATGGCGGCGGCATTTGCGGCCGAGTATCCGGCTGTGCGCGTACTGGCCGAAGCGTCAGGTAGCCGCGAATGCGCGCGAAAGATTTCCGATCTCGGCAAACCCTGCGATGTAATGGCTTCATCGGATTACGCCGTGATTGACACCCTCTTGATTCCAAAATTCGCGGACTGGAACATCAAATTCGCCGGCAACGAAATGGCCATCGTTTTTACCGGCGCCAGCAAGTATGCCGATGAAATCAACGGAAACAACTGGCATGAGATTTTACGGAAGACCGACGTGGCATTCGGGCGCGCCGACCCGAATTCGGATCCGTGCGGCTATCGCACCGTCCTTACGATGAAACTCGCCGAAGATTTTTACAGGCGGCCGGGCTTGGCGGACGCGCTTGCAGGGAAGGATCTCCGTTACATGCGCCCGAAGGAAACGGATCTGCTGGCGCTGCTTGAAACGAGGACGATCGACTACCTCTTTTTGTATCGCTCCGTGGCCGTCCAGCATGGACTCAAATGGTTGACGCTTCCCAATGAAATCAATCTGAAGGACGCCGCGCTGGCGGATCACTACAAGACGGTTTCGGTGGAAATTACAGGCGAGAAACCGGGGACAACGATAATCCAGCATGGCGAGCCCATGGTCTACGGTATTACGATCCCGAAAAACGCGCCCAACCCAAAAGCGGCGATGGCATTCACCGCATTCCTCCTTGATAAAGGCAAGGGATTGACGATTATGGAAAAGAACGGCCAGCCACCGCTTGTTCCCGCCATCTCGGAGACCTATGAAAAAATTCCCGAAAGCCTGCGGAAATACGTATTGAAACCATGAACAACAAGCTCACATCCTTCACCCGATACGAGCCGCTTTACCTCCTCTTTGCATTTCTGGGCGGCATGGCGCTGCTGTTCATTGTCGCGCCGCTGGCGGGGATGGCATTGAAAACATCGGGCGCGGAACTTGTGCATACCGCCCGCGACACCGAGGTGCAGCGCAGCATTTTTCTGACGGTTTGGACTTCGATGGCCGCCACGGCCATCATGGCGGTCGGGGCGATACCGCTGGCCTACCTGCTGGCGCGGAAAGAATTCCCGTTGAAGCGCCTCGTAACAGCCATCATCGATCTGCCCATCGTTATCCCCCACTCCGCCGCCGGCATCGCGATCCTCGGATTCGTGGCGGGCGACAGTCTTATCGGCGCGGCGGGCAAGCGCATGGGCATCCATTTCGTGGGCGGCGCGGCGGGCATCATGGCCGCGATGGCGTTTGTCAGCCTGCCGTTTTTGATCAACGCCGCCCGCGACGGATTCCACGCCGTTCCCGAACGGCTGGAAAAGGCCGCGCTTGGCCTCGGCGCCTCGCCCGCGCGCGTTTTTTTCACGATTTCCGTGCCCTTGGCGTGGCGGGCAATCCTGTCCGGCCTGATCCTGATGTGGGCGCGGGGATTGAGCGAATTCGGGGCCGTCGCCGTCGTCGCCTACCATCCGATTGTCGCGCCGGTGCTCATTTACGAGCGTTTTAGCGCATTCGGACTCAAGTATGCCCGGCCGATCTCCGTGCTCTTCATCGGCGTGTGCCTAATCCTGTTTATCGCGGCAAGACTGCTGGCAAGGCGTCCACTCGATGCTTCACGTTGAAAACATCTCCAAAGGCTTAGGCCGTTTCGAACTGCACGATGTAAATTTCGAGGTGGGCGATGGCGACTATTTCGTGCTGCTCGGCGCTTCGGGCGCCGGCAAGACGGTCCTGCTCGAAATACTGTCCGGCATCGAATCGTGCGATGAAGGCCGCATCCGCTGGAACAACGAGGATGTCACGCAGGCCCGGATTCAGCACCGGGGCTTTGGCCTCGTCTACCAGGATCAGGCGCTTTTCCCCCATCTTTCCGTTCGCGACAACATCGCCTATGGTCTTCGCGCAAGAGGGATGCGAGGATCCGATCGCCACGGACGCATCCTTGCCCTTGCGCGCGAAACAGGCGTCGAAACGCTGCTTGACCGGATGCCGGGAACCCTGTCCGGCGGCGAGGCACAACGCGTGGCGCTGGCGCGCGCGCTCGCCATTGAACCACGTTGTCTGCTGCTCGACGAGCCTATCGCCGCACTCGACACGCAAGCCCGCGGCCACATGCGTGCGCTGCTGCGAAGACTGAACCGGCGCGGGCACACGATCATTCATGTCACGCATGATTACGAGGAGGCCATTTCGCTGGCCTCGCATGTGGGCGTTATGGAACGGGGAACCGTGGTGCAAACCGGCGCGCCGGAAACGATTTTTCATCATCCAGCGTCCGAATTCGTCGCGCACTTTATCGGCATCCGCAACGTGTACAAGGGCCGCCTTCTCGCCGCGGAACCGGGCGGCACTCCAAAATTCACCACGGGCGATCGAATGTTTGCCGTGCTGACCGATGCTTCCCCCGGTCCGGGAAGCCTGATTGTGCGTAGCGAAGACATCACCGTGTCGTTGTCGCGGAACGATACAAGCGCGCAAAACACGTTTCGCGGTATGATCAAGGACATTGCGCCCGCCCGTCTGGGCGTCGAGATCACGGTGGATATCGGCGTCGAAGCCACCGCGTGGATCACCAATGAATCCTTCCATCGCCTGCAACTGCAGATCGGAAGCGAAGTCTGGGCCAGTTTCAAGGCCTCCGCCGCGCGCTTTATTGGAGAATGACATGATTCATGCGCCCAACATGCTGATGATCGGTTCCTGCGGACGAAACTCCGGAAAGACCACATTTGCGTGCGAATTACTGAAGCGCCTCACCGTCCATCACGAAATTGTCGCGGCGAAAGTCACGACCATTCAGGAGCGAAACGGAACCTGCCCGCGGGGCGGCGAAGGGTGCGGCGTATGCGCCACGCTCGACGGACGATTCTGCATCACCGAGGAGACCCTGCGTGGCGGGACAAAGGACACCCAGCGCCTGCTCGCCGCCGGCGCCGCGCGGGTCTTCTGGCTGCGCGTCATGAGCGAGCATCTCGAAGAAGGCGCGCAGGCGTTCATCGAAACCATCGGCGCCCGTTGTCCCATCGTCTGCGAGTCGAACAGCCTGCGCACCAAGGTTGAGCCGGCTTTTTTTCTGCTTTTTTGTGGAAGCGGGGACAAAACGATCAAAGCCTCCGCCGGGGCGGTTCAACAATACGCCGATCGTCTCGTTGTTTTCGACGGAACGCGTTTTGACCTGGATCCCGCCCATGTGGCTATCATGGGAAACAGATGGACAATCGGCGGCGAAGCAATCACCTGCAAGCCGTCCACGACAGGAGAAATATGATTCCATTCGACCAAGCCTTCAATCTTGTCATGTCGCATGCCCGGATGTTGGATTCGGAAACGGTCGCGATCTCCGAATCGCTGGGCCGCATTCTGGCGGAAGATGTCCGTTCGGACATGGACATGCCGCCGTTCGACAAGTCGGCCATGGACGGTTACGCCTGCCGACGCGCCGATCTCGGCCACGAACTTGAGATTGTGGAGGTCATTCAGGCGGGCAAGCCCCCCCTGAAAGCCGTCGGCGAACGCCAGTGCGCGAAAATCATGACCGGCGCCATGCTGCCGGAAGGCGCGGACTGTGTTTTCATGATTGAATACGCCCAAGAGATACGCAGGGGCGTCGTCCGATTTACCGGTTCAACGACACACGACAATATCTGCCGTAAAAGCGAGGACATCCGCGCGGGCGACATCGCACTGCGGCGTGGCGCTCGCATCGCCCCGCAGCACGTCGCCGTCCTCGCGACAGTCGGCTGCATACACCCTCGCGTTTATCGCAAAGTACGGGTCGGCATCATCGCCACCGGCGACGAACTGGTCGAACCGGACCAGCGCCCCGGCCCTTCACAAATCCGAACAAGCAACAGCCACCAATTGCGCGCGCAGGCGCTCGCCGCGGATACGGCGCCGGCCTATTACGGCATCGCGCGCGACACACGGGACGCCATTGACGGCGCGATGAAACGCGCCATGGCCGAAAACGACGTGATCCTGCTTTCCGGGGGCGTGTCGAAGGGCGACTATGATCTGGTTCCGGACATCATGACGGCAAACGGCATCGAGATCCTTTTCGATTCGATCGCGATGAAACCAGGCAAACCGACAACCTTCGGCGTGGGGCCCGGCGTCTATTGCTTCGGACTGCCCGGAAACCCCGTCTCGACGTTTATCCAATTCGAGATTCTTGTCAAGCCGTTTCTCTACAGGCTCATGGGCCATGACTATCGCCCCCCCTATTCTCTCCGGCCGCTGGCATCGCCCATCAAGGCAAAAGGAACGGATCGCGAAACATGGCTGCCGGTTAAATTCGCGGCGGACGGGCGTGTGGAGGCCGGCGCATATCACGGATCGGCCCATATCAATGCGTTGTGTGACGCCGATGGGCTTATCGTGCTGCCGGCCGGCGCGGGCGTTTTAGAGGAAGGGACGTTGGTTCGTGTTCGACCGCTTTAACAGGAAAATAAACTATCTTCGGATTTCCGTGACGGACAAGTGCAACCTGCGCTGCTCCTATTGCATGCCGCCAGAAGGCGTTCCACTGCTCTGCCACGAGGACATGCTCCGCTTCGAGGAAATCGCCGAAATTGCCCGGACCGCCGTGGAACTGGGCATCACCAAAATCCGCGTGACGGGCGGCGAACCGCTAGTCCGGCGCGGTATCGTCACGCTGATTGGAATGCTGAGCCGCATGGACGGCATTACGGATTTCGCCATGACCACCAACGGCGCCTATCTGGCCGAATTTGCGCGACCGCTTGCCGCGGCCGGTCTTCACCGCGTGAACGTCAGTCTCGACGCGGTGGATCCGGCACGGTATGCGACCATTACGCGCGGGGGCGACGTTCATAAGGTTTTTGAAGGCATTCACGCGGCACGGGAGGCGGGTCTGGCGCCCATCAAACTCAACTGTGTCGTTCAAGATTCGCCCGATGAGCCCGACGCGCGCGGCGTCGCCGCCTACGCAGCCCGCGAAGGATTGGAGGTGCGCTATATCCGGCGGATGAATCTCGAAATTGGGGATTTCTCGGTCGTGATCGGCGGAAGCGGCGGGGATTGCGCACGCTGCAATCGCCTGCGGCTGTCATGCGACGGCATGATTCGCCCGTGTCTTTTCTGCGACACCCAATTCAGCGTTCGCGAATTGGGCGCGCGCAAGGCCATTCTGCAGGCCGTGGAAGCAAAGCCTTTGTGCGGCCAGACGAGCCGGGGCCGGTTCAACAGCATAGGAGGATAAACACGATGCCATTGTCCCATCTCGACGGCGAAGGCCGCGCGCGTATGGTGGACGTCGGCGCGAAACCCATGCAGCGGCGCATCGCACGGGCACGCGGCCGCATATGCCTGTCGCCCGACACCATCGCCCTTGTCCGTGAAAACGCCATCAAGAAAGGCGACGTGCTGGCCATCGCCGAGATCGCCGGCATCCAGGCCGCGAAACGCACATGCGACCTTATCCCGCTCTGCCACACGGTAATGATCACAAGCGTCCAAGTGCGCGCGACCATCGAAGCCGACGGCGTCGTCGTCGAAAGCGAAGCCGCCGCAACGGACAAGACCGGCGTCGAGATGGAGGCCTTGACGGCTGTAAGCGTCGCCCTTTTGACCGTTTACGACATGTGCAAGGCCGTGGACAAACAGATGATCATCGGGGACATCGCCTTGATCGAAAAGCGGAAAGAGCCCGTCATGATTGCTTAACACGGCGGCTTTGTTTTTAGAAAGGGTTGTATATACTTCCGATATGCACGGCTGTGCATATTGAGTATGTTGATGCCAACGCAGTGAACAACCGGTGATGAGAAGGATTGTTCATGTTGGCACGAAGACTTGGTTTTACACGAACGTGGGCAGCGCCCACAACCCAGTTTCTCTTCGTGCTCGTAATCGTTATCGCGCTCGAAATCCCGCGGTTTTCGCACTCGCTAAATCATAGAACTTCTATGGGTTGCGCAAGTTGCCCGAGAATTTCTTGTTGTTTTTTGTAGAAGCCAGATTTTAGGGTACTGATCGAACTGCTCGTCGTTATTGCGATCATCGGCATCCTGGCCGCGATCCTGTTGCCAGCGCTCGCGCGCGAGAGAGAGTCGGCGCGGCGTTCATCGTGCCAGAACAACCTGAAACAGATCGGCCTGGTATTCAAGATGTATGCAAACGAAGCCGGCGCACCGTCCTACCCTCCCCAGTTTCCCAACTATTATCCCGCCGACGGCGCGACTCCCGTGCCCCACCCACACTTTCTTCTGGGGACCTGGCGTCTACCCGGAAGACATGCCGGACTATAACATCTTTTTCTGTCCATCCGATCCCCAAGCAGGTCGGATCAGAACCATCATTGAACAACTGAAAGACCTCCGCGTCAGGAAATTGCCGCTACAATTCCACGACTACTCGTACATGTATCTCGGATGGGCGACGCGTTCGGACGACGACTGGGGCATACAAAAAACGCGGTAAAGGCCGCGCGCGACAGCAACCAAGTGCTTCCCGAATCCTTCGCGACCACGGACATCGCGTACACCGACACTCAGACCCAGACTACAACGCGGCTCTACCGGCTGTGCGAAGGCGTCGAACGTTTATTCGTCACGGACATCAACAATCCCGCGGCCACCTCCATGGCGCAAAGCACGATCCCGGTCATTTGGGACATGGTGTGCCAAAATCCAAGCGGTACGGGCAACCACTTCTACCACGTCCCGGGCGGCATGAATTGCCTTTATCTCGATGCGCATGCCGAGTGGATTCGCTATATCCCCCACAATCCCAATTCAACGGCGCCGGATCCGAATGTCTATCCCTGCATAAGCAATCTGGCCGGCAAACTTGGCTAGGGCGGTCCTACGGAACCGACCGATCCCGCTACCGTGACCGTCGTCCCTTGAATCCCCCCAACTGCGCGGATTGACAGCAAGCCGAATTCTTGTTTTTAATCGCTTTTTGATGTATAATGTAGTTGTTGTAAATCTCCCGACGGGCGGAAGGTGCAAGGGGAGAAATACGATGACCCGGTTGGTGCGTGCAAGGGAAGACAAAAGGTAAACAACAGCAAGCCCACATGACATCCGCGCGGTCTTGACCAGACGTGTTGCGGTCCGCTTGGGCAGGGACGGTCGGCGGTTGATGCGGGCGGGAGGGGCGCCATGAAAAAGATTTTCGCCATTGACGACGATCCGGAAATGCTGGAAATGATGACCGGCATGCTTTCGCCGCTGGGCTGTTCGATGCAGTTTGCCACGCGCTGCAAAGGGGCCGTTGAGAAGATGCGGCAATTTATTCCAGACGCGATCCTCCTGGATGTATTGCTTCCCGACGGTTCCGGATTCGAGATTTCGCGATCCGTCCGCGCGGATTCGTCGCTCTACAAGACGCCAATCCTTTTTATTTCCTCGATCATGGACGGCCCCGAGGTGGAATATGCGCTGACCCAGGGCTGTGACGCCTACCTAGGCAAGCCGTTTTCGGCAAAGGATCTGACCACGCGCCTGAACGATTTGCATGCGCTCGCGGGAAGGATCAATCAGCCGAGCACCGGGACGAACTTCTTGACCCTGGAAGCCATAACCCGCGAAATCGATCACCGCGTCTTTCAACAGCGCGCCTTTGCCCTCTGCTACCTGTCCATAGAGGACTTCGACGCGTACCAGGTCATTCACGGCCACGAGGAAGCGATGGGGCTGATCGATCATGTCTGCAATGCCATTCGCCGCACCCTTGTGGAAAACGACCTTCGGGGCACGGCCATCGCCCATCTCGGGCGGGAATATTTCCTGGCGCTGCTACCACCCGCGTCGTACGACATTTTTTGCAGACAAGTCGAACTGAATTTCAGCGCATCCGCGCCGCACGGGATCTCGCTTCGTATTGACGTGTCGCTTCGCAACGAATCACACGCGGTAGGCACGCATATCTTGTTGCATGAATTGAAAAATGCGCACAAGAAACTCAATGGCAGCCAGCAACCGACACTTTTCCGCTGGGATCGGCATCGAAACTGGTGAAAAAAGGCAAAAAGAAGCCGGTTTTATCGGGCTTTGCCATCCGTTTCGTGGCGTAAGCCTGCTATGTAGGCGCCGAGCGTGCGCATGTTCTGGATGAACGTCTGGACATCTATCACTTCCCGTGTCTCATCCGCCGAACCGTGATAGCGCAACCCTCCCCGTTCCACCCACGCCCCGCGTCCGTCCATGGCGGCCATTACCGCCCGGGCCTCATCCGGAGACACGGAATGCGGTTTCGGCGCAAGGCACGATTGCCTTGTGATCTTTTGCGCCGATGCGGACCCCGGACCCTTTTCGAGGGCGGCTCGGTAGTCCGCCTCGATGGCCTCCAGCCGCGACGCAGAGACAAAAGCGTAATGGGTGGGCAGGTCATCATCGCTGTACGTCAACTTGTATGCCTTGGTGAAATAGATCGGCTTGTTGGTCCGCAATTCATAAAACCGGGCAAGTTTTCCATCGGGCAAGCGTGATCGTTTGAGGTAGTCCAAGGCGCGGCCGACACTTTCGAGATACCGGCGATCGCCGGTTTTTTCATGCAGATCCAGCAGGATGCGCAATACCCCTTGCGATTCGCCTCCGGTGACGGCCGGCGGTTCAAATTTGCGCGCCCACGCGGGATACATGTCAAAATCGTATTGCTGCGCCCATGCCGGTTGCGGATCGGGCATTTGCGCCAGAAGGATGAAATCGCCGCCCCGAAGGGCCGCCTGCCGAAAACGATCGTCTCCGTAGATTTCCGCGGCGAGGAACATCGTGGCGATTGTGTCGGCCAGCGTGTTGTCGTTCAAGGTATAAAAGCCCTTGTAATCAAGGCCCGGATAGGTGCGCGCCCAGGTCTCGGGATAACCGGCCGGCTTGACAGGATGCTTCGCCGGGTCGGGAAATGCGCTGTAACGCTGTGGCCATGCGCCGTTTGGATATTGCGCCTTGATCAGGGCGTCCAGGCCGTAAAGCGCCGCCTCGTGAATGGCGGCATCCTTGAAATCGAGCACATGATCGACGCAAATAATCAGCCGCAACGCCGCCTGCGTGGTATTGTCATCCAGCGTCGTCGTGTTGCGCCCGGTGGTCAGTCCGTCGCTGCGATATGCATACTGTTTTCGTTTCTCCGGATCGAACTCGACATGGTATTCCCATCCGCCCGACTGCAACTGCCCCTTTACGAGCGCATGGGCGGCCTCGACGGCGGCGTCAAGATAGCGCCTCTCCCCTGTCCACTTGTACACATCGAGAAAAGCCATGCCCACCGCCGGCGTCCCCGGCGGTTGAACCCAAATCATCGTGTTTGTGGCTTTCCCTTCCCCCTCGCGCCGGGACAAGTCCGCGGAATACCGCCAAAGGTAGCCGCCGCATGTTGAAACCTGTTCACGGAAAAACGCCGTCGCTCGTCGCAGGGTTTTCCGGGCCTCATCCGGCGACACATCGTCGCCTTGCGCGGTGGCAATCCCGCCGACCACGGCCGCCGCCACAATCATAACTGCACCTAATCGCCGCACATCGCACCTCCCGGCTTGAAAGGCCAGAGTACTCGTCCCGGAGCCATCTCTGCAAGCTAGGGTTTACAGCGGCTCTGCATAAGTGTCTGCCAGTAATCTTCCTGAAGGTTTTTAAACACCTTTTCAAGGGGAATCAAATTCGCATTCACAGAATGAACGGGGGGTTGCGTTTTGCAAAAAGGTGCGGTATACTCTTTTTGTAAAGTAGTTGAATTTTGTTAAATTCCGAACGCAGGGGTAGTTGGACGAAAAGGGAGACAGCATGCATATTCGTAGCGTGACAAAAGGCAAGCCGGCAATGGCGGATAACGATCTGCTTGGATCGTTGGACGTGCTTTCGTATTTGTTGACCAATATTCAGCAAATGCTCAATATTCTGACCAGCCTGTATAATCTTTTCCGCACGATTGGAAAAGATATCAGCACCTTGGTTTAGAACGGTCTTCGGATCGCCGGACGGCCGTTCGGGAGGAGGATGGCGCTTCCTGCGTGAAGTGCCTCGGAAGCGGGTTTTCCCATGCCGGGATGGGCATGGGAAAACCCGTTTTTTGCGTTGGAAAGGGCGTCGGTTCATGCCGCCGCCGAATTGTTTTACATGGAATGATGCGGCGGACCGTGTTGTTGAAATAAAGGGCATATCTGGAAACTCCTTGATCGCCCTTGGCGCTGATAAGATGTTGAGGAGGAGGTCCACATGCGCTATTGCCGATATGGTTTGCATGGCCTTGCTGTACTCGTATGTTTTTTAGGGGCGGGTTGCCCCGAAGCGCCGCAAATGCCCGTGGAGCCTGGGGTACTTTGGTTGCAGTTCGCGCATATCACCGACACGCACGTGCTCGACGACGAAAGTCCGGCGCGCACCGTTCGCCTCGCGGATCTTTTTTACGAGTCGTGGCGTCCGCAGGAAGCCTACACGACGCAGGTTCTGGATGCGACGCTGCAAGTGCTGAACGCGTATCACACGGGCGCGCTCCAGCCGCAACGTCGTCTCGATTTCGTGATGCACACCGGCGATGCGGTTGATAATGCGCAATACAATGAACTGCGCTGGTTTATGAATACAATGGACGGCGGCATTGTCCGGCCGGATTCGGGACTGTTGGACGGGCCGTTGCGTCCGGTTGCGCCGGAGGACAATCCCAAGTTGCCCTTCTTGGCGGAGGGGTTATTACCGGAAATCCCCTGGTACATCGCGCGGGGAAACCATGACGCGCAATGTTCCGGCACGTTTCGGATTGCAACCGAAGCGGAAAACCCGGTGGACTGGATGGCCCCGCTGCTCTGTCCGGTGGCGGCCGTGCTCGGCCTGCACGCATTCGGGATGCATGGGCTTTCGCCAACCGTTGACAAAAGCCCGGCCATTATCCTTGGAAGCATGGACGTGGCCGATCCGGACAGTATGCGGCTTCGATGGGATCGGCTCGACTGCGGAACGATTCCCCCGGACCCTCGAAGGCAGTTTGTTGACGCCGCCCGGTTTGCGGCGGAACATTTCAACAGCACGGCCCTTCCGCCGGGACACGGTCTCGCCTACAAGCCCCCGCTGTATTATTCCGTGCGTCCCAAGGCGGACGTGCCTATCCGGCTTGTCGTGCTCGATACAACGGCGCCGGAACCGCCGGATGGAGTGCCCATCGCACACGGCGTCATGACCCGCAAGCAGTTCGAGCAGTTTCTGAAACCCCAGTTTGCCGAGGCGGAAGCCGCCGGCGAATATGTCTTGGTTGCCTCGCATCATCCCAGCGCGGATTTCAATCTTTTTTACGGGCCGGGCACGGTGGGAACGCGCGAATTCCGGGCCTATCTCGCCTCGCAACCCCGCATGATCGCGCATATTTGCGGGCACAATCACCGGAACCATCTTGAAATGGTGTCAGGCCGCTATCCCTACCCGGAGATTGAGACCTGTTCGCTGATTGACTATCCGCAGGAAGTGCGGATTATCGGGTTGTATTACATCGAAGAAACAGGCGATTGGCGGATCGAAAGCACGATGGTGAGTCACATGGACAATCCCACCCGTCTGTCCGCCGAATCGTTTCGCCGCGTAAGCCTCAGCGTCGGGTTCGAGCCCAGCCGAGAGTCGTTCGAGAAACGGTACGGCATGGCGCCCGAGGATGTGTTTCCGCCGGACAGCGCGGTTCTCAAACGTATCGGTGAAGATCGCGCGTGGACCAAGGAAGAAACGGGCGGAAACAGCGGCGACCGCAATTTCTCGTTAGTGCTGCCGCGACAAATCGCACGGAAATCGCCTTGAACCTATGGTTCGAGCAGTTCCGTAATTGCCTCCATGAGAACCCCTTCGACCTCTGGTGCGACATTCGATGCGCGATCGCTGGTTTCGTAACCGCCCTGTTCATAGGCCACGGCCGTTCCGATATAACCGGTTCCGTAGTCGCCGTAAGCGGCCATGGCCACGAACAAGCCGGGATTTTTGGCCTTTGCGGCCAGTTGATATTCGACGAATAATTCGCCCGGCATATGCAGAATGCGCGCACGCCCGATGGACAGGCACGATACATCAATGGCATGTCCGGCCTCGCAACGGCGCAACCAGGCCAGTTTCGAGGCCAAATGCTCGATTTCTCCGCTGTCCTTGGCCTCTTTCAATGACGATTCCAGCGTAGCGGCGTTCAGGTGTTTCGCGACCGGCAGCGTCACGGATTTCACTTTCCACCGGATCATGCCGGCATCGATCGGTTCCTTGATCGTGTTATCCCACGCTTCGCGCAGGCCTTCGGCCAGACGCCCGGCCAGAATGCCCCGGTTTTCCATGGCCCCATCGTTGTATTTGCCGGCGCCGATGTTGCCGCCCGCACCGTTGAAATGAATGTGCAACGCAGACGGTTCGGCCAGTTGACGCATGAATCGGGCCACGCCCGGAAAATCCGGGTTGGGAATGCCCGTCCGGTAATAACTTTGAGGGTGTGTCGCATAGTAACTCAAGGCCGCGACCGGTTTCCCGTCGTTCCAAAAGCTGACGAGCGACACGACGGGATCGATTGTGCCTTCCGGTTCGGCGCGCAGATCCGGATCCTTGCAGGTGGTGAAACGCGTGGCCTTGACCTTGCCGTCGGGACCGAGAATTCTCCGGTTCGAGGCCACCTCCTTGACGCGGCCTTCTCCCAGTCCGAAATGGGTGACGGGCTGGGCGCGGGGGATGGCATCCCGAACCGCCGAGGCGAGCCGTTCAAGCGTTTCGCGTGCAAAGGTTCCATCGTTTCGACCGGGTGCGATTCCGTGTTCCCTGAGGATGGCTTCGGTCGAGAAATCGCTGGCGGGCGCGTCATGCTGGTGCAGCGTGTGGACGGCCACGCGGTCCGGTACCGTGTCGGCGGCTTCGGCCAGGGTTTTTCGAAACGCGTCGTGCGATTCGTTCGCAATGCCTATCCAGTCCAATGCACAGAGCACGATGGGCCGTCCCGCGCCCAACAGCACGATGCCCCGGGCCCGCAGACCAAGATCCCAATGCCCAATCACGGGATCATAGGCCATGTGGCTTCCGATCGGCGGCGTGACGTCAATGTCGAATACAGCCATTCGGACGCTTTCTTCGGATTGCGCCCATGTTTGTACCGACGAAATCGCCGTGAACGATCCGAAAAACAACAAAATAATCCCCCGTGTGCACATCATCTTTCAGTTCTCCTGTCAAAGGAACGGTTACGCAGCGGGCGTGGCTTTTTCCGACGCGGCCGCCTTTGGCGCTGTCTTCCTTCGCGCGGATTTCTTTTTCGCGGGCGATTTCTTTCGGGCGCCGCCCGCGGTTTTGGAAGCGTCCGCGGACTTGGCATCCGACTTTGCCTGCTTTTCAACCCGTTCGAACATGGTTTGCAGCAAATCGCAACTTCTGTCCACTACTTTTTGAAATTCATCCCGGCCATTGCTGAGCGCCCGGCTCCACTCCTTGACGATGGCCGTTCCTTCAGGCGGCATCCAGGATGCGTCTTCAATGTGTTGTTTCAGGAGTTTGTCGCCTTGCTTCTGCGCCTGCGCAAGCAGTTTGATGGCGCGGTCAAACGCGGACCGTTGCATCTTGACCATCCGCACGGCCAGTCCGGCGGAACGCGCCTTCGCGGCGGCGCTCACGTCTTCAGCCCGCGTGTTCAATTCCTTCCACGTATTGTCCGCGGCGGATTTGACGTCTTTGACGATTTTTTTGGCGTTTTTGGCCGCGGCATCTTTCCGATTTTTGGCTTCCTTGGCGATTTCCATGACGAAGCGTCTCCTTTCGTGCCGTTAGTTGCACTAAACCGCAACAGCCCATCTATGCTTTCATCCATCTACAAACTGCGCCCTTTCATGACTGAAAGTCAAGAAGTACGGTGTTTCAGAATTTCCGGGTGTACCCCAGCGACAGCCAGTTGATTTCGAGACCGCTGCGGGTTCCGTGGCCCGCCCATGAATAAAAATCGCCCCGGCCCGATTCTGTCTGGCAATTGCGCAGCCAGCGTCCCAGCGCAAGATGCAGTTCGGAACGATTGCCGGGCGCGAATGAGCAACCGAGGGTTATCTGATCCTGCACGACATTCGGAACGAGGGCGCTTCCAAAGACATGATCGTCGTTCATGGCGCGGGTGGCGTGCGCGTATCCCGCGCGGAAATCCCATCGCGGAGTGGCCTGCCATTCAATCCCGCACAGTACGGCGTGCTGGTTATGCCAGCCGAAGCCCATACGCGAGTTGGGATTGTGAAAAAACTTGACGTCGTTCCAGTTGATGAAGCGATAGTCTATTTCCACTTCGAGTTTGGGAAGGATACGGAACGCCGCGCCGGCTTGAACCGTCGCGGGCAGATCCACGGGATAGGGCGTCACGTCGCGGTATTTGTCGAATGTTTGCCCCCATTGGCGCGATTGCCAGGCGGCGCCCACGCTCCATCGTTCCCATTCCCGATGAACGCCCAGCCCGAACCCGGCGCCAAGAGATTGATCCCACGCATTGTTGCCCCGGCTTGGCAACAAATAGGCGGTTACCTGATCCGTTCGTGCCAGCGACAGGCTGCCGTTCACGCTGATTCCGAAGGCCCAGCCGTTGTCAAAGCGATACGCGTAGGCCAGGGCAAGCCGGGATTGCGCATATTCAAGGTTACGGTCCGTATGGCGAAACAGGTGTCCAGCAATGGACCTCGATTCGGGAAAATGGAATATTGCACCCGCCGGCGAATACATGCTCAAGCCCAATACGCCTGTTTTCAACGGCCAGACAATCGCCATGGATGGCACGGGCAGGAATTCCTCGCCGTCCGATTCGCCTGTCCACGGCACGCCCCCGATGCCTTGGGTGCGCAAGGTCGCCCGGGCGTACACGAGCGACAATTCAAAATCGGCCTGGCGTTCCAATCCGGCGATTCCGGCCGGATTCAGTGCGATCCACGAGGCATTGCGCGGACTGGCCACCGCCGCGCCCGCGCGACCGTCGCGCGCCGCGTCGTCGCCCATGATCAAAATGCCTTCCGATGCCGGCGCAAAGCCTGCGGCGGCCCATGTGGCCAGGAAGGCCCACACGCGGATGTGCGCGACGGGAAGGCCCTTCGCCAATCGTTGAGACAAGCAAAACACAGCCAACCGGACTCCACGGCCTTGCGCCGTTGCACAAAGCATACCAGAGATTGCCACCCCAAAAAATGTGTCGTTTTCAGTTTCGTGACTTGCGAAGGATCATGACTATCTCCCTGCTTTTCGGGTTGAAGGGAGCACCGGCGAAATCGCCGTGGATCCGAATTGTTTGAAAACCGCATTCGCGCATGATTGCCTGCAGTTGATCCACGGAGAAATAGACCCTTGTCATGCCCAATTTCGAGGCATGCAGGATGCGTCCGCACTGATCGCGCTCTTCAATCAGGTGTTCTTCAAACAACCATTGGCGGGCTTCGTCCAATACCGCGTGGCGCCGATGAACCACCGTTACGCGGGCATCGTCTGTTTTGTAGCGTCCGACCAAGCGGGGTTTTCCCTTGGCGGTTTCCCGCGCCAGAAACGCAACCTGCTTCGGTTGCGCGGCCCATGTATCCAGCGCAAAGATGCCGTCGGGCGCAAGGTGGCGGCGGACGGCGTCCAGGCAGCCGCGTTGTTCTTCACGGGTCAGCAGGTGCATGAATCCGCGGTACGGGATTGCAATGAATGGAAATGTTTCACCCAGGTCGAATGCGGCCATGTCGGCCACAATCAGGCGGAATGGCTTGGCAAACGGTTCCACTATCGAGGCTTTTTCACGGCAAAGCGCCAGCATGGCGGGTGAATTGTCCAAACCGACCACTTCGATACCGGCCATGGCCATCGGGATGGCGATGCGGCCGGTTCCTGTTCCAAGTTCAAGCGCTTTTCCCCCGTTCGCCAGCGCCATGTTGACATAGAATGCCACGTCGCCCGGCAATCCTTCGTGGATGACATCGTAATAAAGCGCCCAATCGTCATAGGGCGAGGAAGCGACAGGGGACTTGAGAACTGAAGAGCCGGCCAAAATGGACTCATGCAAATCGAAGGACGCCATACGATTCTTTTGATTGTCCGGCATGTCTATTTTCCCAACCCTTCGTAGGATCGTCTTCGGTCTGGCGCCATTTTGGTCCTTTATCCCTCGATTTCGATCCAGACTTCGGACAGCAGACCGGACGGGTTGTTTTTATCGGGACCTTCAAAGAAATTGCGGGCGGAATTGGCTACCTTGAAAACAAACAGGTTTTCACCCTCGCGGACAAAGGGGGTGATTTCGAGGCGGTAAGGAGGCCATGCGCGCACGCCGGCCGTGCAGCCGTTGACTTCGACCTCGATCGCGCCGCCGACGTTTCCCGCATCGAGAACGATGCGCCGCCCCATCTGTTCCGCGGGTATCCTGACGTCGGCATAGTAGGCGCCGATTCCGGAAAAATAGGGATATCCCTGCTCTTCCCATGGCCCGATGCCGATTCCCTTGAAGGGCACAAGGCATGCCGATCCGTCCTTTGAATCCACGTGGAAATCGCCGGCCAGCCACGCGTATTCCTCGAGTCCGGGCTGCGGGAACCAGCCATTGTTCTTGATGACGATCTCGACGACATGCGTGCCGGGCCGACAGCGTCCGCGCAAATCGAGCACGCGAAACTTCGGATCGATTTCCCATGGCAGTTCTTCGGTGATCGGTTCGCCGTCGAACAGGACGATTGCATCGGCTTCGTGAGCGACAATCGGACGCGCGGCCTTGTGCACATTGACGGCTTGTCCCGGCACGCCGTCGAGGATAAGCCGCATGTTCGCCAAGGTTTCAATCGTGACAAATTGGGTCGAGTAGCGCAGTTCAGTCACAAAATCGCGGCTGGCCATGGTCAACTGCCAATCCCGAAGGATCAGAAAATTGCCATTGTCCGGATTGAAATGAAACGGCGGCTCAACGGCGATTCGATGTCCGGGCGCGAATTCAACAACCGGTGTCGTTTCCGGCTTCCTGGATGGGTCCACGACCAGCAATGCCGAGCCCATGCCGGCAAACGACAACGGCACTTCAAGGCGGCCCTTCACAATGCTTTGACCGGGTGCGGGGACGATGGCGCCCGTTTCCGCGTCCCAAAGTTCGGCGTATCCCGCAGTTCGCACGGAAACGACGGTTTCAACAGGGTTCCGTGCCGTATTGGCGAAGAAATAGAGATCCTTCCCTTCTTTGCGGCGATGCAGATAGTAGACGTCCGGCGCATTTCGCATCAAAACATCGGGAACCACCGCCGCAAGCGCGGACGCCAGATCGGCCTCGTCGCTTCCGTGGGCGATGTACACCCCTTCGACATCGCTCCAGCGGATGCGGGTCGGGATTTCACCGGTTCCGGGAGTAAGAACACACAGATCGGAGTCTTCGACGGCGATCACGGGGACGGTTTTTGCAATGCCCCGGAGTATTTCCACGGTATCGGCCAGAACAGCCGTGGTACGGGGAATAATGAGGGCTTTGAAATGCAGGGCGCCGATGTCGAAGGTTCCTTCTTCCCGGCCCAGGCAGGCATCTTCGAGGCTGAGTTCATCCACGATGATGAAATCGCGATGTAGCCGTAGCAGCGCCTCGCCCAATGGCCAGAATGATTGCTCGATTTCTTTCACAGACTCCGGCATTTCATCACCGGGAACGAAATCCGCCCATACCGACGTCATGGGATACAGCACGGCAATCGGCGCGACGTGCTCGCCGCCTGTCAAGGCCGCCGTGAGCCGCGCGGTATAATCCGCGAAGAGGCGGTAATGCGGCCAGAATGGGGCCTGGAAAAATTCCGAGGGCGGCGCGTCTTTTTTTCTGCGCCCGGCGACCGAATAATAGAAGGCATGGGGAATGATATAGTTGATGCCGTGCGCAATCTGCCAGTCGCACATCCATTTCATCTCGCGCAGGTTCAGCCCCCAGCCGCTGACGCCAAACGTTTCGGTCATGGTGCGTTCGCGCCCGGCCAGCAGCGCCGCGGATTCAATGATCTTCGGCGACATGCTTCCGGGATGGCCTTTGCCCACGTGAAGTCCGAGATGATCCAAGCCGGGCCGGTGGAAATTCTTGAGGTAACGGAACAGATCGCCCACGCACCGGAACTGGAAAAACAGCGGTTCCTCGCCCAGCGCATGGCCGATCAGTTCGAGATCGCGGGATTCGCACCAGCGCGCAATGGCCTCGAAATACGACGTTTCGAAGAGCGTGGCGGCCATGTCCCAGTAATCGTGGCGGACACCCGCGCCCCGGTCGCCCGGCGTGAACAAATCCGGAAGACGGTCGAGCAGATCGTAGCCATTCGTCGCGAGAAACGCACTGGGCAGACTGGGCGTCCATGGAATCCGGCGCAAGTCGTCGGGATAGGTGCTGAAGGCCGGTTCGTCGGTGAAAAATCCCGCGAGACCGAGTTGTTTGAGATCGCCGAGTTTCTGTTCGTGCAAATCGTAGGTTGATCGGATGAACTGAAGGCAGGCGTTTGGGTCGAGCGTGTCGAGATACGACTCGAACCATAGAATGGCCGGGCATTCGAACCTGATCGCCCGGCCGATGATCCACGTGCCGTCCGGAAGGTCAAACGCCGAAATTCCCGGAACGCCGTCTATCCGGTGGAACGGTTCGCCGGGGCGCGCCACGTATCCGGAGACCACATCGTCCTTAAACGATATAGGACACGGCCCCTGTACCTCCTCGACATCGAAACGCAGGTAATGAAGGCGATTCACATGCTCGGCGATGACTTTTCCGCCGGCAGGACCGCTGGGCCAGTCGCGCTCATCGTAGGCCCACGCCATCAAACCGTGCTGCCGCGCCTTTTCGCAGCCAAACCGGATGAATTCGAACCACTTGTCCGACAAATACGGGGTAATCAGCCCGTGCCGGGCATGCATGACATAGCCGCCAAGCCCCTTGTCGCGCATCTGCGCGATTTGCCAGCCAAGCGTTTCCTCGTCGAGTTCGTGGTTCCAGAACCAGAACGGGGCCTGGCGGAATTCATTGGTCGGATTCAGAAACGATTCGAGCAGTCCCATGGATTGTCTTCCTATTCGATTACCAGAACATTGTGAATGGCGAGATCCATGATCTTGACGTTCAAAACGCCCCGGTTCCAGTTCCATTCGACGCCGGTCTCGTCCGGCGCCATGTGGCAGCATTTCGGCTTCTCCACACATGGGATTGTAACCGAAAACGGCCCCGACGGCGGCACATGTTCGACCATGTGGCGGTTCGGGGCGGTGTACCCGGCACAGGACCGGTTGACGAATTGGATGAGTGTCCGGCCATCCTTCTTGCGCGCGGCCATTTCGATCCACCACGGGCCGTGCAGGCGGATCAGGCCGGGCGCGTCGATCGCTTCGAGCATATCGCCGACAAACCGCCGCAACATCGGGTAGTGGTCCTGGTGATACGAACGGAAGATAGGACCGTGTACGGCGACGACGGCGCCTTTGCCCGCGCGGTTGATCGTCGCGGCGGGCGTTCCGGCGAGATTCACGGACGGTTCCTGCTGGTTGAGCAACGGGGCGAGTTCCTGTGCGCCGTCGAGTTTGACCGGCTGCCAGGGACCCGGCACGGTCACGCAACCGTCGCCAGCCGGAATCCAGCCGCTGCCGTGTTGACCTTCCACCGTCTTTACGCCCGTAAGGCCTTCCCATTCCTTGGCAACATGTGCCCCACTGACAAGGACACGTCCGCCGGCCTTTACAAAGCCGCGCAAGGCATCGAAAACGTTTTCAGGCAACGCTTCTTGCTCGGCGACGACCACCACGGGATAATCCTTCATACGCGCGATCAGCGATTCCTCGTTCAGAATGTCGGCGCTATACCCGTTTTCGAGCACTGCGTGCAATGCGCCTTCCATGGCATGATTCGCCGAGGCAAAATTGAACAACGGGGCGTTGTGGCGGTAGTAGACCGTCTGGCTATGCAGGATGGCTACCTGCGGAATCGTCTCCGTATTGTGGCAATACGCCTGGCGTTTGCGGCAAAACGAGGCGACCTGCGCCAGCGTGTCCTGATGCCAGCCGGTCAAACGGCCCGAACGCTGGGGCTGGTCGTAGATGAATACGGCGCCGCCTTGCGCAAGCACTTCCGAGACTTCCTGGCATAGATGGGGCACGGGCTTCATCGTCCAACCCTGATTGCCCGTCTGCAGGAACGCCCACGCCATGAGATCCCACGTCTTGCCGCGGCTTCCGAGGAACCGGGCCTCGGCGCAGGCCCGTTCCGCGCCGAAGGACGGATCGAAATCGCCGCTCAGATAATCCACAGGCGCCTTGATTTCGTCCGGCTGCCGGACGCTGTACATCCAGTTGCTGCACACGAGCACGTTGGGATGCGCGGCATGAACCGCGTTCGCGAACCGGGTGACATGTTCGACGAAGAGCTCCCGGTGAAACGCCAGCCATGCGCCCCAGTTCGGATCCCCCGAATTCTTGGGCGCGGTTTCGATCCGGGTACGCTTCGTGAATTCCGTCTTGCAGCGATCGCAATAACAGGGCGCGCTGGCCCAATTCTCCCCGTCAATCCACATGCCGTCAATTTGATAGTTTGCGATGACTTCGAGTAGTTGCGGGATCATGAGTTCTTCAGTATAAGGACTCAACGGGCAGACATTATTCGGGCTGGGCTTGCCCTCGGCGTTGATATTGGCCCATTCGGGATGCAGTCGGATCGCACGGGTGTCCCATATCCCCGAATAATGAATTGAAAGCGGAATCCCCATCTCGCGTGTGACCTCTCGCCAGATCTTGAGCGCGTCGTTTACAATGCCCGGCGACGGCGATCCCACCTTTGTTGGATACCCCGTCCAGCCCGGATGGCCCTTGCAGTCGTACTGGACGAAGTCCGGCCTGACCTTTTCGAGTTCCGCGCGGATGTGTTCATGGGTCGTTTCGCGTCCCAGTTCGGTGTCTTTTTCACCCGGATGCAGATCGTAATGCAGTCCGAAAAAGGCGTTTTCGTGCCAGTTTTCGCCCGCCCCCATGGCCATTCCTCCCAAGGCCGCCACAAACAAGGTCATTGTTACCACAATCCATCCTCCCGTGTCGCGTCCGTTTCCATCATGCATGGTACGTTTGCCTGTGGCATGAATCAAGCAGCAGGCGCGACGCCAATCGGCATTTGGTTTTCCCCAACGTCATCGTTCGTAAACCCGTTGCCCACCCTGACTGCAAACAGACGTTTTCCTGTTTCATGGCGGGGAGGAAGAGATTTCACATGCACTTGAAAAGAATCCCATGGCTGTGGTCTTATGAGCGGCGGTTTTTGCGCGTTTCTGGTAAGAAGCAGTCGGGGAACCCGTCGTGAATGTAATGGCACTGATGGCATGCGCGTTATGGGCGTCGGCACAGGCTGCGCCGCAAACGATCACGATTTACTATTGGGGCAACGAGGCCGATTCCCTGGCGCTGGATCAACTACAGGATTTTGAAACGGCGCATGACGGCAGCGACGGCAAACCAGCCATCAAGGTAATCATGGGGCAGAGCGCGACGTTCAACAAGACGGACGATCCGCAGCGGCTCCTGACGGCGGTTGCGGGGGGCGATCCGCCGGACGTGGTATGGTTCGACCGGTTTGCCGTGGGCGAATGGGCGTTGCGGGGCGCATTTCAGCCGCTGCAACCGTTTCTGGACCGCGATTTGAAAGAACGGCCGGACGATCCGCTGACGCTTCGCAGGGAACAGTTTTTCCAAGCATGCTGGGACGAAGCCTGTTTCAACGGCCAGTTGTATGCGATGCCCTCGGAAACGGACAACCGGGCTCTGTATTACAACATGGACATCCTGGAAAAATATGCGGCGCAGTTGATTCCCCTTGGCTGTGTGGACCCGGAAAATCCCGCAAAAGTCGGACCGCCGCGAACATGGGATCAACTCAAGGAATGCACGCGGATTCTCTCGCAACGCGATGCGAAGGGACGCCTTGAACGGGTGGGATTCATACCCAATTTCGGCAATTCGTGGCTATATATTTACAGTTGGCTGAACGGCGGCAGTTTTATGAGTGAAGACGGGCTTACTTGCACGCTCGACACGCCTGAAAACGTCGGCGCGCTGGTTTACATGACCGAACTCTACGATCTCATGGGAGGGGCGGAAGAAGTCAACGCGTTCCAATCCACGCTGCAAACGGGCGACTTGGATCCGTTTCTTTCCGGTAAAGTGGCGATGAAAATAGACGGGGACGGCTTTATCCAGATTATAGCGAACGGTAAACGCGATCTGCGGTTTGGCGTTACGCTGGCGCCGGCGCCCGAAGGTAAAACGCGCCTGGGATGGTGCGGTGGATGGTGCTGGGTCATACCGACAGGCGCGCGGCATCCCAACGAGGCGTGGGAATTCATCAAATACATGGCTTCGCTTCGGGCCTATCAAATCCGGGCGGATGCCAGCCGACAATCCGCCAAGGCGGCCGGCAACGTTTTTTTGCCCATCATCAGCGCCCGAACCGATATCACGCAGTGGGCGATGGAACATTATGTGTACAACGATCCAAGCATTGACCGAAAGTTTGCCGAGGCCAAACGAATTTTTGTGGACGCGATGCCGATATCGAAATATCGTCCGGTTACGCCGGTGGGACAACTGCTATGGAACTGCCAGGTGCGCGCCATGGACGGCGGGATTTACTGGCGGTACGATAAAAGCGATATCCGAAGGAACGCCCAGGCGTCGCTGGCCTTCAACCAGGGTATTGTGCAGAAGGAATTGGACCGCATTTTCAAACCGGAGCCTCACCCGGTGTTGAGTTGGCGGCCTGTATTGTACGGGTATATCGTCGCCATTCTGGCGGCGGTGGCGGGACTTTATGTGTATTTTGGCCGAAAAATGCAGGCGCGCGGATATTTCCGCCGGGAATTTTATGCGGGATATGCCTTTGCCTCGCCGTGGTTCATTGGATTTCTTGTATTCGGCGGGGGGCCGATCCTCTTTTCGTTGTTCATGAGTTTTTGCGAATACGATGTGCTGTCGCCGCCGAAATTCGTTGGATTGAAAAACTACACGACCATGTTCGTTGACGATCCGCTTTTCTACAAGTCGCTTTGGAACACGGTGTTCATGGCGATGGGTATCCCGTTGGGCATGTTGGTCAGCCTGGCCATTGCGATGCTGCTGAACTACGAGGTCAAGGGAATGGCCGTGTACCGGACGTTTTTTTATCTGCCGGCTATCATGCCCGCCGTGGCGGCCTCCATTTTGTGGATATGGATTTTCAATCCGCAGCAGGGCATATTGAACGCGTTGCTGGCCAAGGCGGGCATCGCCGGGCCGGCGTGGCTTCAAAACCAGTATTGGTCTAAACCCTCGCTGATCCTGATGGGGCTTTGGGGCGCGGGCGCCGGCATGATTGTGTGGCTGGCCGGGTTGAAGGGAATTCCGAAACACCTGTACGAGGCGGCGGAGATAGACGGCGCCGGGCGTTTTCGTCGGTTTACGAGCATCACCCTGCCGATGTTGAGTCCCTATATCCTGTTCAACCTGATCATGGGCATCATCGGCACGTTTCAGATTTTCACGCAAGCGTTCATCATGACGCAGGGCGGGCCGGTTGACTCCACGCTTTTTTACGCGTATCTGCTGTTCAACAACGCGTTTCGATACATGAAGATGGGGTATGCGTCGGCGCTGGCTTGGGTGCTTTTCGGGATTATCCTCACGTTGACCGTGATTCAACTGCGCTTGTCGAAACGATGGGTCCATTATGAATCGGAAACGTAAACGAGAATTAACGATCTGAATTTTGAGCGTATCGGTCATGGACATGAATGGCTATGGGTAAACGGATATGATGAGACGGATTGGCAGACTGGAGCGGATTGCACGGCGGCTTTTGTTGCATGCCGTACTGATTGGCGGTTCGATCGTCTTCGCCATACCCTTTATATGGCTGGGAAGCACGAGCGCCAAGGTGGCGGATGAAATGTACCCGCCGCGCTGGTTGCCGCAGATTCCCCCGCGTGTCGTGCAGTCACCGTATATCCAGTTGCGCGTGAACGAAAAAGCCGAAAAACCTTCACGCGTCACGGAGGAAAACTGGAAACGCATGGCGGCGCCCATCCAAACGGCCATCACGTCGCGGTTAGTTGAATTGAGTCCGGCCCTGCCGGAGTTTTTCCGGCCATACCTTCACGAACCGGACTGGGCGGAGGGTGTTTTCGCACGGCTGCTCAAGCGCATGCCGGACGAGGTGTTCGAGAAATCGGAGGAGGACGCGGCGGCATGGTTCGTCAAGAACCTCGACGCGGATCTGGCGGCGGAAGTGTTCGATGCCGTGTACCGTCGCGTGGCCTTTTCCGACGTCGTGTTTCACGGGTGGGATGTCCGTGTCGAGCAGCCCACCGACCAAAACAAATTCCCATGGCGCATTGAACGCGGCGACGTTGAGTTAGTTACGCGGACCGAGGGGCTTCGCCGTCCAGCACAGGAAGCGAATTACTCGTTCCGTGAGCAGGACACCTTTGTGCTGGGGACCATACTGCCGCTCGAAATGAAGCCTGAAAATCTCAAAAAAATAGTGGTGAGCAACCATGCGGATCGCTCGTGGCATGAATTGCGCCTGACCGTCGAAATGAACGGGCGGAAGTATTGTTCCGCGCAGGCGGGTTTCCTTGGAAGCGACCGCTGGCAGGATATCACATGGCAGTTCGCGAGCGACGACGATAAGTCCATCAAGATGAAGACATGGCTGCGTCTCGATGAGGCGGGACCGTCTTCGTTCAACGAACCGGGAAAGGTAAAACTCACGCTTGAATGCCGCCAGGCGAAGGGATTCAAGGCCGCCTGGAACAAATACATGAACAACTACCGCGATGCCTTGCGGATGGTTCCGCTCTGGGCCTATGTAAAAAACAGCCTTATCTTGGTTGTGCTGAACATCGCGGGGCAATTGCTGGGATCGTCGTTGGTCGCTTTCTCGTTTGCCCGGCTCCGCTGGCCCGCGCGCGATTTTTGTTTCATGCTGGTGCTCGCGACGCTCATGATTCCCGCGCAGGTCACGATGATACCGGTGTTCCTGATATTCAAATCGCTTGGCTGGTACAACACGTTGAAGCCGCTGTGGGTCGGTTCGTTTTTCGGGAGCGCGTTCTACATTTTCCTGCTTCGGCAATTCATGAAGGGCATTCCTTCCGACCTAGAAGACGGGGCCAAAATAGACGGGTGCGGTTATCTCGGCATCTATGCGTGGATCATCGTGCCGTTGATCAAACCGGCGCTGGCGGCCATCGCCATTTTCACGTTCATGGGCACTTGGAACGATTTCATGGGGCCGCTGATTTATCTCAACGATCAGCGCCTTTATCCGTTAAGCCTGGGCTTGTTCGCCTTGCAGGTTTTCCAACTTGGAAACTATGGCCTGATGATGGCCGCATCGGTGCTGATGACCCTGCCCGTGATAGCGCTTTTCTTCGCCGCCCAGCGCCATTTCATTCAGGGCGTGACCCTGACGGGAATCAAAGGGTGAAATGGGTCTGATTAGGCCAATCCCAGTAGTGCTTTCGCGTTGCCACTGAAGAACCGCTCGCGCAGGGAAGGACACGATTCCGTCGCCACCAGACTTCGGGCCACCATGACGGAAAGCGGGTAGAAAGGCCAATCCGAACCGAACATGATTTTGGCCGTGTCGTATCGCCGTAGAATATAGGCAATGGCCGGAGCAGCCTGGCCCGAAATATCAAGCCATACGCGATCGTCGAATTTCCGGGCCACCGACAGGGCCTCGTCCACGCGGCGCACGCCCGTGTGCGCAAACACCATGCGCAAATTGGGAAAGGCCTCAAGCGGTTTCTCGAAACGCCGCGGCTCGGATTTTTCCTTCATGAAACGGGGTTCCCGGCCTGTATAGCCGGTATGCGCGTACACGAGAAGGCCATGCGCTTCACACCATTCGAATAGTCTCATCATGTCCGGATCGTCGGGCGCCAGCAATTGAAAAACGGGGTGATATTTGATGCCCTTGATGCCGTGGATTTTGACTTGACGCTCGATTTCCGCAATCTTTCGCGGACCCCACGGTTTCGGATAGACCGCGCCCAGCGCAATGAACCGCTTGTCCATCGAACTGGCGTCGAATGTGTCCCGTGCATGGCGCTCATGAAACGGGACGGCTATCGGCAGCAGCACGGCGCTACGAAAGTTCATGCGGTCCATTTCGGCGGCGAGATTGGCGGCCGTTTGCGTGCGGTTGATATGGGGAGTCTTCAAAAAAACGGCCAGATCGTCGTTCCGCATGCGGGCCGCCTCATCGGGTGTGGGATGAATTTGTGTACAAAGCAGATCCTGTTCCCGCTCGAAATCATAGAAATATTCGACCTTGCAGGTACGCGTCATATCCACGGATTTGGCAAGGCCGAATGCCCATCCCACATGCGAGTGCGTGTCAATAATCGCATCCACGCCCGCGTCCGCTCTCAGGCGAAATTGGCCGGAATCGTCCTTTTCAAACCAGGGAAGCCGATCGAATTGCGACATGTGCCGTATGCCCAAATCGTCGAGATCGGTCCACCAGTCGTTGCGGCAGGTGGCAGGCGCTTCCGCGCCGGCCTGCAACTTGCCGATGCTGAGTGGCAAATCCGGTTTCTTGCGTGGAACAAGCGCGGCGCCCGCCACGCCCATCGCCAACCCGCCCCCGCAAATCGCCAGCCATTTTCGCCTTGAAATGCGGCGTTTTTTCGCAGTCCCTGTATCGTTACTCATTCGCAACCATCCTCCACTGCCGGTGGTGCGTACCCATAAGGAATCGGCAGGCGCCCGCGACGCCAACCCTTTCCCAACGCCAAGCGTTACATTAGCAAAGGTCTCATGCAACACTCAATTTTTTGCCTCTTCGTTAAAATTCATGGGTCATCTCCGGTTCGGGCAGGTGTCCAAGCGCATGGAATGGCGCGACTTGGAGCACCTCGAACTTTCGATGCCCGTATGCTTTTCTGGTGATCAAATCAACTTTGCGGTTCATGCCTTCCACAGCGCCGCCTGAAAACTGCTTTTTGGCCTTGAACCAATTCATAATCAGTTCTTCATGAGCCCGAATGACGCCGACGAATCTCTTGATGGGCGTTAGCCGACTGCGCATTGCGCCTTTGCACCATTTCCACAAGTAACGCCGCGCCCAGTACGGACTCTCGTACTGCCAAAACAGGTCAAACTTCTCTTTCCACAGGTATGCCTGGACCGAGCACAGCCAGCGTTTGTTCAACAACCCCTGCAGCGTCGCGTGCTGGTCCACCGTCAGGTTCTCCGGCCGTTTCAGGAACACGTATTTCAGCCCTTTCAGTAAATCCGCCCCTGCCCGCCGCAGGCGCGCAGCCTCCTGTCTTCGAACCTGATCCACGGCCTCATTCAGCAGCTTCACGATGTGAAAACGGTCGAGAATATGGACCGCCTCCGGAAAATACTTCTTGATCGCGTGCAAATAGGCCCGCCACATATCCGAGCACACGTGTGCGATTCCCGCGCACCACAATGGCCCCATTTCTTCAAAGAAGGACGACAGCGACTCAAGGTCACGGCCCTTCCCCACGTACAACAGGCGCCGGACCTCCCCGCAAAGCCGGTAGACCACCGTCAAATACTGATGGCCATGCCCAAACTGGATCTCGTCCACCCCCAACGCCGTCACCCCCGAGAGGTCCCGATTTTTCAAACCCCAATCACCACGTACCGGACCGATGCATACACTTGGCGCCAATTCACGCGAAACCGACGCGCGACCTCCTGCCACGACAGCAGTTTTGCCCAACTCGCCAGAAACAGCGCCAGCGACCGCGTGACGGGCGACTTCCCCCCGGCCCAAGGAACCGTTTCGACTGTCGGCCCGCAAGTCGGGCAATCCACCCGGCGCATCGCATACACCAGCATCACCGCAAATCCCCACAGCGGCACGAAGGCAAACCGACGCTCCGGCAAATGGTCATACGTACCGCCACGTCGCCCGCAGCCCGAGCAAATCCCCCTGCTGCCCTGTCTCGGCCGTACCGGCACTTCAATAGCCTCTCTTTCTGTACTGTCCTTCACCAGGCGCGCCTTCCCGAATACAAAACCTTTGTGCTTCTCGACCTGATTGAGTATCGTAGTGACTTGCATCCAGCCTATCCTTTGGTTGCCGGTGTTCGGCTTTCTTGGACAAAGCCAAAGGGTAGCTGGATGCCACCTTAAACTGCTATTTTACCCACAGATTCTTACGAAGACCCCTTTTAAATTGGATAGCAACGATAAATTTGATTACGGGCTGTAATAATTCCACGTCATCTTGCTACGCCGGTATTCGGGCCGGGACCAGAGCCGGGGATGGCCAGGCCGCGGGTTTGGCGCGTCGTTGTGATAAATGCGGAGTTCGTTTCCGGCCAGAACCACCAACTCCTCACGCCAGTCGCCGGAAACATCGGCCACATAGAGCCGGTCGGCCTTCTCCGGGAATCGCGCCACAAAAGCGCCGCCGACAGGGTCGAACACCGCCACATCGCCGCTTTCATGCCGTTCTTTCGCCGCGGCGTGTTGTTTCGGTTCGCCGGTCCAGTCGATCGTCCAGATGGTTTCCACGCCCGATGCCGTCCACCCTTCCGGCGCGACGGCGTCCATTTCATAGGCAGAAAGAAGTTTGCCTTCGGCATCGAACACGAACGGCTTCTGGTGCGTGTCGAACCGGCTTCGGCACCAGATTTCAAGCCCCGCATGCGTCAAATCGAAATCGCCGACGGCCGCGTTCTGCGGTTCCCAGTTCTGATAGTCCGTAATCCAAATCACGCGATCGCGGTTGTACAGGAAAATCCGGTTGCCGCCGCCTTCCTCGAGCGCTACGACTTCGAGTCCTTCGATATCGGGCCGCACGTCGTGAACGAACACGGAATCAATGTGCCCCTTCAGCGGAATCTCGTTCAGCCGGCGTCCGTCTGGGGAAAGAATCGTTCCGCCAAGCACTTCGTCGCGGCCGTCTCCATCGAGATCGCATATCCGGGCGCCGTTGTGGGCGCATGCCATGAAATCGTCATAGGTCCACAGCAGCGTGGTTTTGCCTTTTCGGAGATCGTTCAGCGAATGCGCGGCAAGGTAGCGTCCCATGCGGTAGCCCGTGCGATTGGTGGCCTGCAGCAGCAGATCGCGATCGCCCTTTCCACGAAAGTTCGCGATTACAAGATGTTCCCATCGATCGGTATCGTCGCGGCGGGGAAGCGCCGCAGACCATTTTTCCCTGCCGGTCCGGCCTTCGACGACATGCAGGACATTGTCTTTCGTAAGATAAAGCGCCTCGACATGCCGGTCGCCGTCCACATCGGCGGCGGCGATGCCGGGGCCGTGGTGGCCGGGCAACCCTTCCCGTTCCGAGGATCCGCCCACGCAAATGTCCGCCTCGATGATCCAGATTTTCGCGCCCTTGTTCGAATAGCACGCGATATGGCCGGGCACAGTGACGAGAAAGTCCGGCGGTCCGTCGCCGTCCACGTCCGCCACGACCACGCCGCCCGCGCTGTCCCTCGGCGCCGGAATGTCAATCGGTATGGTAAACGGATTGGACGCATACTGTGCCCAATCGTCCGCGTGGACAAATGCTGGAACTGCCGTCAGCATGAAAACGGCCATTGTGCATAAACACCGCATTTCCCATCCTCCCTCTTTGTTGACCAATACGATGCCACCCGGCCCAACCGATCGTTGAAAACGACGCAACGATGCTAAAAGCCCCGGCCGAATCGTTAGTGGAAATCCAGCGGATCCTTCACGGCAACTGTGACAGGGGCGATGAGCCGCATCAAATCGGGCAAATCATATATGCGCAAGGCGCCGTGCACGGCATTCATGAGTTGGCCCTTGGCCTCCGGATTTCGAACAACATCGCTCCAACTTCGGATGGATCGTTCCAGGCGAAGAGAAGCAAACAGGATAGGTTCCATGGCCGCCGCATGGAGGGCCGCGGGACCCGTTTCGCCGATCGCGACAAGGTGCACGGGCCGTTTCCGCCCATTCATGTTTACGAGATGGCGCGCGCACACGAGAATGTCTTCCGTTCTCATGCCCACATACGACTTGCCCAGCAGATAGGCGCGGAAAAAGTCCTGCCAGCCGGTGGCGAAACGGACGGCCCAGTCTTTATTGTCCACCGGCGACAAGGTCTCGCCGATCCCGCGCAAATCAACCGCCATGACGGCATGGCCGGCGCGGACAAGCCTCATGATAGGGCCGTCGGCAACCGCATCAACCTGCTTGCCTTCCCCGTGCACATACAGATACGCATCCCTCGCCGGCGCTTCCGGTGCAAACAGCAACGCGGGAAGGCCGATACCCGGTTCGGGATGCAGGATGAGTTTTTGCGGTTCGGCGGGCGGGGCCGCCTGTGCCACAATTTCGATTTGCGGTTCCGGTAATTCCGCCAGGGGACGAATGCCGGCGATGAGCCGGATTTTTTCGATCAGGGCGGCCTTGTCGCTCGTTTTCCACAATGCCCTGCGCTCTTTCGCGAGTTGTCGGCCGCGTTCGATGTTCAGATCGGTGACGGATCGTTCCCCGGCGAGCAACAGGACTTGGCCCTTGGGCGTGCACCACATCGCCTCGTCCGGCAATACGGGGAAATCCGGTTCGGTAATCGCATCGTCCACGCCAAGCAGCCAACGCCGCATCCATCGCACCATGGCGGTGCGCAGCGGTTTCGTGAATCCATGTTTCTCGTTCGCCTCGACGAGGTCCACGCGTTCCGGAAAACCCAGTTTCGTGTAGAGGCGTTTGGCGTCGCGATACGAGTCCCACGCGCCCCGGATGTCGAAGAAATCTTCCGTGGCCGTGAGCATCAACGTCGGTTTCGGCGCCCGCATCATGATGTAATCGGCATGATCCATTCCGTGCGCAATCTGGCCGAAGATGTTTTGCTCGGCATCCTGCGGGCCGGCCTCTTCAAGCAGCCGCGCAAACGACGTGAGATAGCAACCCGGCGCGGCGCAGACAATCCGCGGATCGAGCGCCATGAGATAACTGGTCAGCGTGCCGCCGCCGGAATTGCCCGTGCAGCCGATCCGGGCAGGATCGATATCCGGGCGTGATGTCAAATAATCCAGCGCGCGCATGCCGTCCCAGATGCGGTACGCGGCCGTGTTGGCGCCGAGCAGAATGCAACCCACGCCCGTGAGCATGTGTTCCGTCGTCGAGCCGGGCGAGGTTTTGCCGTCCTTTTCCGGAAACTGCAAGCGTTCGCCCTGCCCTATCGGGTCGTAAATGAACGCGGCGAGTCCGTTTCGCGCAAGCAGGATACAGGCGCGCTGGTACGATTCGTATGCTTTTCCGTTGGCGCTGTGACCGCACGGAACGAGCACGCCGGGAAACGGGCCTTGTTTCTTTGGCAAGAACAGGACAGCGGTAACATGGAAGTTCGGACGGCTTTCAAACAGCACCTTCTCGTAACGATACCCGTCGCCTTCGCCCTGTCCGACAACATGTGCATTCAGCGGCGTGCGTTCTGGCAACGGCCCCAATTGTTCGAGAAAATAGGCCCTCAGCGATTGTTGATACGCCTCGATCGCCGCCGGTTCAACAAGCGCGTCGCGCGCCTTTGAGCGTTCCGCCAAGGCCGCCGACGCCAGTCCGTTCAGATACGTCCGCATCATCAATCCCGGCGCGGGATCCTGCGGCAGCACATCCAGCCCCGCCCCGGCCGCAATCATCAAAAACGCTCCCACGATACCCATCCGAATCCTACCCTCCTTCCGGTTATTGAGCTAAGGCGGCTCAGCCGCAATACATCAATCAAGGGCATGATTTCTTTGTCCGCAACTTCAGTGTTTCACACACCGAAGTTGTGGACAAAGAAAATAACATCCATCCCGGCCATCGCTTGGGAGAAAGGACCGATTTCAAGTGTAGCGGACTTTCCTCCAAATTTGCCACCACGACCTTGACGAGCCAGCGCATGGCGCTGCAGTCCATGGCATTGGATTGTCCAAATCATCGCATGCTATTGTCCCGGCGGATCGTCTTCAGCAAGATGGCGGATGTACCGGCCATCAAGGATTCGATTCCATCGAATTGAGGTTTATCGCGCCATTTACGCCATGGATGCCGGAATGTCTTTGAAATATGTCATTGTGGGCTTTTTTGTAATAGGCGGGGTGTTGGGTTTCGTTTCCGGCCGGGCGGCACGGGCGGCGGATCGTCCGCAATGGGGCGAACGGCATTCGCGGAACATGGTGTCGGGCGAGACGGGGCTTCCCGTATCTTTCGATCCGAAGACGGGCGATCATATTCTTTGGTCGGCGCCGTTGGGCGATCACGGGTATTGCAGCGCAGCCGTTGTCGCCGGCGGCAAGGTTCTGATCGGCGCCAACAACGCCCGGCCGCGCGATCCGAAACATCAGGGCGACCGGGGCGTGTTGCTTTGTCTGAACGAAAAGGACGGAAGCCTGTGCTGGCAACTCGTCGTGCCCCGCATCGCCGAGGATTACCGCATGGATTGGCCGGAAATCGCCCTGTGCAGTCCGCCGACGGTCGAAGGCGATCGACTCTACGTCCTTACCAACCGCTACGAAGTGGCCTGCCTCGATTTGGCCGGTCTTGCGAACGGCAACGACGGTCCCTATAAAGACGAAGGTCGGCACATGGCCCCTCAAGACCAACCAGCCATGGAACCGGGTCCTACCGATGCCGACATCCTCTGGCTTTTCGATATTCCCGCCGAAGTGGGAATCTACATGCACGATTCGGCCTTTTCATCCATTCTTTTAGATGGTCCTTACTTGTATCTCAACACCTGCAATGGAGTGGACAATCCATCACACAAATTTGTACAAAAGCCCGATGCAGCCAGTTTGATTGTCCTTGACAAGGAATCGGGCAAGTTGGTGGCCAAGGAAAATGAGGGCATGGCAAGGCAAATGTTTCATGCCACATGGTCATCGCCCGCGCTGGGTGAAGCGGCCGGACGGCGGCTCGTGTTTTTTGGCGGGCCGGATGGCGTGTGCCATGCCTTCAAGGCGCTTGATTCGCCAATCCCGAAAGAAATCCGCATGCTCGAACCGGTCTGGAGATTCGACTACGATCCCACCGCTCCAAAAGAAAATCTTGGGCAATATGTGAAAAATACGAAGGAAAGTCCGAGCGGAATGCTGGCGATGCCGGTTTTCCATAACAACCGAGTCTACTTGGCCGTGGGCGGCGATATCTGGTGGGGTAAACGCCAAGCATGGCTGAAGTGTGTTGACGCCACGCAGCAGGGCGACGTCACGAAGACGGCGGAGCGATGGTCCTATTCGCTGCAACGCCATACCGTCTCTACGCCCGCCGTTTACAACGGGCTTGTGTTCGCGGCCGATTGCGCGGGGATGCTGCATTGCGTTGACGCCGAAACCGGCCAGGGATATTGGACGCACGAAGTCGGCAGGGAAATCTGGGGCTCGCCGTTGGCGGCCGACGGCAAGGTTTACATCGGGGATCTGAGCGGGGCCTTCGCCGTCCTTGCCGCCGACAAGACGAAAAATCTTCTTGCGACGATTCAGTTCGACGACGCCATCCCCAGCACGGCCACGGCCGCCAATGGCGTGCTATACGTTTCGACCTTGACACGACTTTATGCGATAAAATGAGCATGCCTTTGGCGATGGATTTTGGATATCGGGAGCAAGGTCATGTCATGGCGGGAAAAATCCGGAAAATAGTCGAGGTCAACGACAAGATGCAGCAAGGCTACCGGTATGCGTTGACGGAGCCGATGGGACGGAATTTCCGGCCGGATTTCAAGCCGGAGTTGACACCGAAACAGATGCTTGAACTGGGCGTATTCGGCGGCAAATACATGACCGACTGCACGAACGAGTTTCCGAAGGATTGGTTCAGGAAGGCCAAATTGAGTCCGGAACGGCGCGATCCGTCGCTCAATTATTTCGGCGTGGACGCCAGCCAGCCGCTGTCCGTCTGGCGGAAGAAGGAATGGATCCATCCCGCCGATCCGCGCGGCTGGTTTCAGTGGTATTGCCGGTACTACATGGGACGGCGCATGCCGGAAGAGGACGATCGCCAGATCCGGCGCTGGAAAGCCATCGCCCGGCACGTGGCCCAACTCAGGCGTCACTGCCTTCCCGGCGACCTGGACTGCCGCCGACGCCAACGCCAAGCCCTGCTGCATTGGGCCTACGACAGCCGCCGGATATAGGGATTGTTGCTACGATTGCCGCGAGGGTCTCGCGTTTTTTCACGGTTACGGCTGACGTTCCAAGACCCGTCTCAGGACGGCGGCAAGAATCGGCATCGCAATATCTCCTCATGCTTCTCCGAACAGGGTCCGCTTGAAACGCAGCGCGACGTTCACCAATCCAATCAACACCGGCACTTCGACGAGCGGGCCGATCACGGCGGCGAAGGCCGCGCCGGAATTGATGCCGAATACCGCCACGGCCACGGCGATGGCCAGTTCGAAGTTGTTGCTGGCGGCCGTGAACGAAAGTGTCGTGCTCTGGGCATAGTTCGCCCCCACTTTTTTGCTCATATAGAAGCTGACAAGGAACATCACAACGAAGTAAATCAGCAAGGGGATGGCGATGCGGATTACGTCGAACGGAATCTGCACAATCAAGTTGCCCTTGAGGCTGAACATGACGACGATGGTGAAGAGCAGGGCAATGAGGGTTATTGGGCTGATCTTTGGAATGAACTTTCCATGATACCACTCTTTGCCCTTGGCCCTTACGAGTATGAGACGCGTCAGCATGCCGGCGATGAAGGGGATGCCTAGGTAAATGAACACGCTTTCGGCAATCTGTCCGATACTGACCTTGACGATGCTGCCCGCCAATCCGAAGTAGGGTGGCAGCACCGTGATGAAGAACCAAGCGAACGCACTGTAGAAGAGCACTTGGAATATGCTGTTGAAGGCAACCAGACCCGCACAGTATTCCGTGTCGCCCTTGGCGAGGTCGTTCCAGACAATGACCATGGCAATGCAGCGCGCCAAACCGATCATGATAAGCCCCACCATGTATTCAGGCTTGTCATGCAGAAAGATGATGGCGAGCGCGAACATGAGGGTCGGACCGATGATCCAGTTCTGGACGAGGCTTAGTCCCAACACGCGGTAATTGCGGAAGACGTCGCCCAGTTCCTCGTACTTGACCTTCGCCAAGGGCGGATACATCATGAGGATAAGGCCAATGGCAATGGGAATGTTCGTGGTGCCGACCTGGAACCTGTGGATAAAGGCCTCGACGCCAGGGATGAGATACCCCGCCCCGACGCCAATGGCCATTCCCAGAAAGATCCAAAGGGTCAGGAAACGATCCAGAAATGAGAGTTTTCTTAACACGCTGTTTTCCATACGATAGGACTCCTTTCCATCTTCAAATCACGGGTTTTGTTGCGCTCACGTCCAAGCTTGTGACGAAGTCGGCCATCTTTGTTCCCGGGGGAAGTTTTTCCATGACCTTCCGGAACAGGGAATCATTCCTATCGGTCATCGCGTCTACATAGCCCCGCTTTTCCGTTAGTTCAATATCCATGAAACCGGCATCACTTGCCATCCGTTCCGTCTCCTTCACCAAAACCGCCCCGGCAATGCACCCCACGAGAGCCTCCACCATCTCCGCGAGATTTGGTGGAAGAGGCTGAAGCAGCGCCAAGTCGGATACGGCCACGCGGCCACCAGGTTTGAGAACCCGAAACATTTCCCGCCAGACTTGGGGTTTGTCCGGCGACAGGTTGATAACGCAATTTGAGATAATGACATCCACGGTGTTATCGGCAACAGGCAGATGTTCAATTTCACCGAGACGGAACTCGACGTTGTACAGACCCGTCCGCTTGCGATAGGCGGCGATGTTCTTGCGCGCCTTGCTTAGCATATCGGGCGTCATATCCACGCCAATCACGCGGCCATCCGGTCCGACTTTCTTGCCGGCGATGAAGACATCGAAGCCGCCGCCGCTGCCCAGATCGAGTACCACTTCGCCGGGCTTCAGTTCTGCTATCGCGGTGGGGTTGCCACAAGAGAGTCCCATATTGGCGCCATCGGGCAACGCGGCAAGATCTGTTTCGTCATATCCCACCGCGGTCGCCACTGCCTCAGCGTTGCCGCTGCCACAGCAAGACGAGGCAGGGCCGCAGCAGGAATTGCCTTGGCGCGCAATGGCGCCGTAGCCTTCTCGCACTTTCTCTCGCACCTCTTCTGGATTTGTTGTCTCCGATGTCATACTGCATCTCCTTTCGGAAGGTCTGTCTCCTGCGAAGTGGCCTTGTGACCGTTCACAATCGCTCCATCCACCTAACATAGTGTTCTTTGCGCCGTTCCCGCCCCCCGCATATCATGGGTCACCATGACTATCGTGCGCCCCTCTTTGTTGGTCGGTTCACCAGAGGCCGCCTCCGTCCGCTTCTGCTGCGCAATAAGTACGAAAGCACACCCAAACACCGCCAACACAACGGCTGCCACTGCAATCTTCTTCATCCTCTTTTCTCCTCGTAATCCATGTTCAAGGGTTTCAGGGCGTGCCTAAAGGACCTGTCCGTCAGCCGCAAAGATTCGGTTTGTAACGTGTGCACAAATCCTTGATGTCCATCTTTATCACCACCTTCAACCGCTTGGTGTCTCGAGAGACAACGGGCGACTTGGCCAGTGCTGCCTGCGTCCATTTCAGCGCGTCTTGAACCGTGCTGGACGCATCTTTGCCGGGAAGACGGTAGTAGTGCCATTTTCCGTTCTTTCTGCGCTCGACAAGCCCTGCCTGCACAAGAATCGCCATGTGCTTGGAAACCGTCGAAGGGGCCAACCCAAGCATCTCGATAATCTGGCATACGCAGAGTTCGCCGCCGCGCAAGAACATGAGCACCCGCACCCGCGATTCGTCCGCGAGCGCCTTGGTTATGCTTAGGAAATCACGCATTATCAATACCTCAGTTCGCCATTTATCGAAGTATACGACCGCGACGGGGTTTTGTCAAGCAGAAAAATGCGCCCGCATTAGGGGCAAGGGATTACCTTCCTGGCGGAGATTCGGGCAGGTTGCGTGAGGGCTCGGCGGCCAAAGGGGAAGTCGGATGGCTCAGCACTAATCTCGCTGTTGCGCCGACTCCTTCCACTTCGAGAACACCGGCCATGGACAGGACAATGCTTTCATGGCAAAACCAATGTCCTTGCTGGACTATCACGTGCGTAACCATCGTTTCGTGACGTTCGTCTTTGTCACCCCCCTGTTTTCGCTCTTCTAATCTCTGCCGAGAATAACAATGAAGTCCCGACTATTGTCCCGTTCAGGGAAGTTCTCTGAGATCCCAGTCAGTCCGGCTGCGACCAGGGTTATCATCGAGAGTCCGGGGGCCTTTAGGAACCCGGTCAAGCCGGAATGTGTTCCGTACAACTGGATGAAAACTATCTCGCCGACAGCGACTCCGGCAGGCTCTCGACGAACCGCCGTATTTCATCGCGCACTCTGCGATAGACGTTCAACGCGTCGTCTTCGGTCGCCGCTCCCTTGGCCAGTGCGGGCGGGTCATCGAACCCAACGTGAACCACTTTGGTCTTGCCTGGGAAAAACGGGCAGTTCTCATTCGCATGGCCACAGACGGTCACGACGTAGTCAAACGGAATGTCTTTGACTTCGTTGACGTGCTTTGAACGGTGGCTCGATATATCGACACCGGCCTCCGCCATCACTTTCACGGCCAGCGGGTTGAGGCCGTGCGTCTCGATCCCGGCCGAGTACGCCTCTATTGCGCCGGGCTTAAGATGCTTTGCCCAGCCTTCCGCCATCTGGCTGCGGCAGGAGTTGCCGGTACATAAGAAGAGAATGCGAACGGGCGATTCCATAGGCGTCAACCTTTCTCAATGCGAATGGCGATATCTTTGGGCAAGGCCAAACCTGCCGCGACCTGCATGGACTTGAACAGGCCAACCGGTACTGCGCATCCCGCGCAACAACCCTTGAGGCACTCGCGAACAGTAGCCATAATCACGCTATCGCTGGCGGGGCTGATTTCCTCATAGGCGTTTATCGGGCCTCGCGCCATGAGAGATTCAGAAAGGGCGCGAATTTTGTCGCAGTCAGACGCAACATCAAAGACCACAGACATACCGTCTTCACTGGACGTGTTAATGTCCGTATGAAATCCACAAACACCTGCCTGAATTTCGGCTCTTGCCTGCATCGTTTTTGCTCCGTTCTTCGTCAGGGCGCGGTGTAAATCATCCATATCCCGCCCAGCAACACCAGCACGCCACAGATCTTTTTTACAATATTCGTCCCTCGCGAGTTCTCATTCCAATTCATGAATCGCTGGACAAGCTCCGTGGAAGTTCCCGCGGCGACAATCACCGAGCAATGCCCAATACCATACGCAAGCAGCAACGCCGCGCCGTAGAATGGATTTGTTGCCGCCAATTTGAAGGTGACACCAAGCATCGGGGCCATGTAGGCAAACGTGCAGGGACCCAGCGCCACGCCGAAGACCAAGCCCAGGATGAGGGCAGCCAACAGCCCTTTGCGTTTCATGCCGACCTGGCCGGGTCCTGACCACGGCATGGGAATCACGTCCAGCAGGTGCAAGCCAACCAGGAAGAAGATGACGGCCACAAAGTAATTGCCGTAACGCCCCACGTCGCCCATCATGCGTCCGGCCGCCGCCGTAATCGCGCCGATGAGTCCGATGGTCACCAGGATGCCCGAGGCAAAGAGAAACGAAATGACAAAGGCGCGTTTTGTGGATATGCGCCCTTGATTGTCGATAAACCCCACAATCAAGGGGATGCTTGCCAGATGGCAGGGACTCAGGATAATGCTCAGAATGCCCCATACGATAGAGGCCGTAATCGCAATGGCAGGCGATCCTTCGACCGCGTGCGTCAACGATGTGAAAAGCTGTTGCATGGAAACTTCACTCCTCTCTGCGCCGACGTATCCTTCGGCGGATACTGCGCGCGCTTTCGCTCTCAACTCACAAGCACATCGCGGTATTCGCGAAATGTCATAGGCCGTGTAAAGGGCTGACCCGCAGATAATGCAGATCAAGGCCATGATAAATATGACCTTCTTCATGACGACGTGTTTGGGCGCTGCCCTTTCGCAAGAGAGCCCGCCATCGGCTGCAGCCTCATCGGCGGGCACATCCGGTAGCGAGAAGTGCGAATCGGTCACGGTGACTGTCTCCCGCAACACCGTGGCTCTTCGCATCGTCTCCCACCCCGTGTTGCCTCATTGAACACTTGTCACCTCCGTAGACGTGGTTTCAGAATGAATATGTTGTCTGCACGAAGCACCAGTCCGCGTCGGGGCTTGGCCCCGTTCCTTCAATATACTCGCCCGGCCAGAAGTGGGCGTACCCCGCCTGCAATTCCAAGTGATCGCTATGCTTGTAGGTCAAAATGAAATTAATCTCATGGCCGAGGTCCGCGTCAGGCTCAGGGATAGGGTGCTCTTCGCTCCTCTGATAGCGCCGGATAACCTGTCCCGTGAAGTAGTACCATGCGTCCTTGGGTTCATCAAGACGATACAGGTGGTAGTCCGCCGCAAAGGTCAGTTTCTTCATCGGCCGGCAACTGAAAGACGCTTGGTAATCTTCGAGATTAATCCAGCCTACCAGGTTTATCCATCCGTAGAAGGCATCCACGGCGCCGAAGGCCCCGTCAAAGGTTTCATAACGTCCGTCGCCCAAGGTCGAGTCGCCGCTTCCGTAACTGAACTCGATGCCGACTCGGGGTTTCCAGTTGACGTCAAACGTATAGCCGAGTCGTGCATTGAGTCCCCAGGCTCCCACATCTTCATCGACAACCTTGTCCTCCACGCTTTCCTCAGCCTTCGTATAGATGGTCGCCGTCCGGTCACCGAAGGTATAGGCCAGAGTCCCACGCCAGTCCCACCGCTGCCCGATCTTGCCGTCAACGTAGAAACCCATGGTGTCCGTGTCCAAGTCCAGAAGATCTCCCTGCGCATTGATGGCCATATCCGGGTCCGTGTGTTTGCCGATCCAGAACAAGTCCAACTTGAACGGGAGATGCTTGATCATCGCGTAGGCGGCATAGACATCCATCCAAGGGTCTCGCGCGTCCGGGCCGTGGGGGTCGTAGCGAACGCGGTTGGCAAGGATGAGATGGGTTTCCATGAAGGGGAAATCCGCGATGACCTTGACGGCGTCCCAGGTATACCGTCCCGTGTTGCCCCATTCGCCGGGGGCCCAAATGCGCGTGTCGCCGTAAGAGATGGACTGACGGCCCAGCTTCAGCCCGAAGGGAGACCCGCCTATGTGCAGCCATTCCGCGTATGCTTGACGAACGTTCAACAGGTTGGTGTACGGACAGCTCCCCGAGAAGTCCTTCTCCGTGAAATCGGAATCGAATACGTCGTTATTCTGAAACTGCACAAACAGATGCGCGGTCGCGCCGAGGTGCAGTTTGAGATCCAGTCGTTCACGGTGCAGGAGGAAACCGTCTTCGGCATATGTGGGCTTGCGGTCATCGGCATAGCGCTGGACGTCGAAATTACGCTCATACTCGAACCGCAATCGGAGGCTCGCACCCAAGTCCAGCCGGAAAGGTCCAATAGGGATATCTTTCACCGCGTCGCTCCAATGCGGTTCTTTGGTGGCCGTGTCTTCCGCCTTGTCCGCTTCGCTGGCGAATACGCATGCATCCCGGACGCCTACGGCTGAACCCACGACGGCCACCATGGCTGCCCAGGTTAGGGCCGATCTGTGCCGGCCAAGTCTCATGCTATTGCCATTTCCTCTTAGCTCTTCGCCATCACATTCTGCCCTCAACACAGCCGTCCGCCGGGTGTTCATTTGCCTGTTCCGCACCGGCTATGCGGCCGTGGACCCAAGTCCAGGATCCCGGAAACCGGTCCGGTCGCAGATGAACGTTGTACATGTGCCAGACGAGGATGGCCAGGAACGCGAGCACCGCTTCATGAGCATGAGCCTCCTTGAACGCGTCGAATGCCGCGGGAGTCAGACCGGGGAACAGGGCCAGGACAAAACGGGGAAACCACATGGCCAAGCCGGAACCAATCATCACGACACATCCCCAGAAGACCGCCCAATAATCGAATTTCTCGAAGTACGTGAACCGGCCAAAGTTCGGAGGTGTCGCGGAAACGCCGAAGAAGTACCGGAGGTTTTGGCCTAAATGGACGAAGTCCTTCCCGCGTGGCAACATGAGCATGAAGTCGCGCCGTCCATCTTCGTGCAACAGCGAGTATGCAAGGTGGTACACGGCCGCGAGTATCAGAATCGATCCGCCAATTCGGTGAATCACGCGCCAGAAATCAACCCCGCCCAGTGCGCCGGTAAGCGTCAAGGCCCACTCAGCGCCCGGATAGCGAAGCCCGAACAGGAATATTCCGGACAGAAACAGCAACCCCACGGAGACAAGCAACATGAGGTGCTGGGTGCGGAAATGCAGATTGAATCGCTCGACCCAGACGGTTGAGGCCGGGTTCTGTCGTTGACGTCCGGTTCGGATACGGGTGACGGCATCCAACAGAAGGTGGCCAATCAGAAGAATCATCACCACTATCGTGAGCCACTTGAAGAATGAGGCAACATGGCCCGCGAAACCAATGTACTGAGGCGACGACCCGTCGTACTGCAGAACAGCGGCTTGGGAGACGAAGACCGGCTGTCCTTTATCGTCGAACGGATGGTCAAGCACAGCGGTCTGAAACACCGGCGACCTGGGGGCATGGCAATCCTTGCAGCCGTTTGCGCCCAACGCGGACCGCGCAGGAGAAACGTCGTGGGAGAATTTGTGGACCGAGGCGTAGGCCGTTGCCTCGTATATTTCACGCGGCAGGTCGCGCGATTCAGTCGAGGAGTAAAACGCCTTGCTGTCGGACACCCACACGAGCCGGCGGTTCTCCAGCGGAAAACCCGTCGCCGCGAGATGCGTTTGGGTCGCGGCCAGCAGCGCGTCAATCTCTTCCGGGCGGTTTACCTCGATCACGCCATCACCATTATCGTCGGCGATCCGGGCCAGTTCGGGATACTTGTTGGCCGGGTCCGCCCGGTGCTGGGTCCACATCTGGAAGAAATCTTTCATGAAGAGTTGATTGAGACCAGGCTTGCCTTGTTCCTCGAAGCCCACCCATGCGCTGTGGACCCTGTTTGCCGGGTAGATCTTGTCCTTGTAGCGAATGAGCGTCGGGCGAGTGACGTCCGTAGGCTGGTCCTTGTTGCTAAAGAGGTCGAGTTCGCCATAGTGGTTCCAGTAGTTCATTTCCTGATCGTAGAAGGCCCAGATATGTTTGGGCGGAGGACTGATCCGTGGCGCAGGAGTGTAGACATCGCTTGCCTGAACCAATGCGCTCTTCACGGCCCGGGTGGGAATATGACAGGTCTGGCACGCGATCTTCTGCAAATGCAGCGGAGGGAGCCCGTCATGCCTGGCTATCGGCGCATTATGCCAGCCGTCCAGATGACAATTTTCGCAGGAACGGACCGTGTTATCCAGATCGTTGCGCACGTTTCCGGAAGGGTCATCGCCTTTTCCAAACTGATGCACTTCCCAACCCCGGATTCTCGGATCGGCCGCTTTGCTGCCCGCCGCATGGCAATCCACGCAACGCAGCCCCGCCTTCATGTGAACATCGGTTCTGGCGCTGAACGAAGCGCCCCGTTTCTTCCATCCCGGCTTGGCATGGCAATTGAGACAAGTTTCATTTCGCGGTTCCGGCGCGATATGCACCAACACGTTGCCATCCGCGTCGAACCGGCTCTTATCGTAGGCGACCGATGGTAGTTCGCCCGCCGCCACTTTACCCGTTACTGCGCCGAAACCCGCTCCGGCCGTCGCCGCCCAGCGGAAGTTCAGATTCGCCAATGTCTCGTTACGCTTCTTATAGTCATATTCCGGCATGTGGCAAAGCAGACAATCCGCTTCAATGACGCCTGTTTCCGACCAACGCGCTTTGTAGTAGTCGCCATCTAGATTGTTGTCGCCGCCCGGCGTCATCCCGGAGACCGGGTCGCGCATCCATTCGTCATATCGCTTGCCGTCGCGGTCATATTCGAGCGGGCCTCCCCCCGGATGGCAGTTCCCGCACGTGGCCGTCACGAAATCGAAGGAGGTCATGTCAATCATGCGGGCGCTGGAATTGCTCTTGGGCGCGAGTTGCCGATACAAAGGCGCCGGGGAACACCATGTGCCCCCGTAATTCCCGGGCGACGTCACCCAGTTGTATCGGGAAGCAAAGAGATCCGGAAGGGGCTCGCCTTTTCCCTGCATAAAGTGGAAGCCTTCGGTGATCTTCTCATAATCATGGCATCCGGTTGTGCCGCACGTCTGCTTGGGGGAATAAGGCACGGCGTCGTTCACGCCATGGACCGGATCTATGAGATTTCCCGCCTCGTCCCGAAGGGGAAAGGGCGGGCACACCCCCAGCGGACTGGGTCGGATACTTGCCGCGTCGTTGTTCAGACCATCCGCATAGGCGCCGCCGGCCGCCGCCAAAGCGCCCGACGCCAACGCAAGAACAATCCCTATCATTGTGCTCGTCTTCATATGCGCCACTCCTATATCGGGGTAAAACCACGCCCGAACCGGTCACAGCGTCACGCCGAGTTCCTTCCATTTGGCCAATATGTCTTCCTTCGAGTAGAATCCCTCGTGCCGGAAACGTTCCTGGCCGGAGGCGTCGTAGAAAACTTGGGTGGGAATCAGGTTGATGCCGTATTTCTTCGCCTCATCGGGCTTTTCCCAAACATCAATAAAGACCACTTCGAGTTTGCCGGCGTAGGTCTTCTTCAGATCCTCGAGAATGGGCGCCATCATCTTGCAGGGAATACATTTCGTCGCGCCCAAATCCACCAGACGCGGAAGCCCAGCCTTAGTGTCTGGCGCAGCGGACTGCGGCGCGGCTTCGGATAGGGGCTTATCCGAAACGGACTGTTGGGCGGTGGCAGCGTTTTCCGGCGCGAGATCGGAAGATTTCCGATTCTTCGTATAAACCGTTGCTCCCACCGCCAAGATGAGAATTGCGACGATGGCTACCTTCATACCCATTCCGGACAAGACTCTGGAAGCCTTGGGCTTGGATTCTGCGCTTTCCATATTCTTTCTCCTTGAATTCCACTCGAATACAACAACCACTCCAAGAGCTGCCGCCATGTAGATAAACGGCAGCCACTGATTGGAGCCTTGACTGCAATCACACATCAAACTGGTCTTTCCAAGGCCCGTTGCTCCAAGTCCGGGAGGCCGTCATGTTCCCTGCGCATAGGCACGGACTTCGTCCTGCACATACCGGATGAATTCGGAGTCGTTGTCCAGCAAATCCCATACCTTCTCCAGGTTCTTCCATCTCGTCTCCTTGCCGTCGCGCAGTTCGGAGACAACGACGGACTGTGCCTGTAACCGATATTTGTCCTCGAAGTGTCTATTGTCCGGCTCGTCGATATTGACGGCGCGCCATTGCATGCCTCCCGTGGCCAGTTCCCCCGCGAATGCCTCTTCCACGGCTGTCTTCGCGAGGAACTCGATCTTCTCGCAAGAGGGGCACCGCATGGTGCGATGGAAATAGTAGACCTGGATAATGGAAACGGGGGCGTCGCCGCGGCCCGGTTTCAAAGCATCCTTGGTCCCAGGAGCGACAAGCGTTGAAGGCATGTCCGCCTTGGTGAGCGATTTCATGCCGAACGCGACTGCGCCCGATATGGCTAGAAGCACAACCAGAAAGCCGATACCGGCCACAAACTTCGCGCGGCGACTACCGCTTGTCTGTCCCGTCTCTATCACATCTGGTCTCCGCTGGGTGTGCTACTCTACCGTCATCGCGTCCAGCGGAATGACTGCAAACGCGGCACACGACACGCTACACAGAACTGGTTGATGCGAGCGGTCGCACTTTGCCAACGGCCCGGGAATCACGCTCCTATAAGCGCCGTTAGTTCAGCGACGCGCCGGCCAAGATTCTTGGCCGTATCTTTTCCAAAATCGTCGCCCTCGATGGAATCATTCTGGTTCCATAACGTTGCACCGACTCTGGCGGAAGGTTGCCCGTCGCCGACGACGACCATGTCCTGGCACATCAGGGCCGTCTGAATTGAGCGGATGGTCAGTTCTTGTCCACCGTTACGCGTGCTGCCCACGGCCAGTACGCCGACGACCTTGTTGCGCAGCTTGAATCCGTCCTTGCGGAATGCGAAACAACGGTCCAGGAATGCCTTGCAGAGCGCGCTCATGTTGCCGAAGTACACCGGCGAGCCAACGATGATACCGGCCACGGCAGGATCGCCGAGCTTCTCGACCAACTTCGGAAAATCATCCGCTTCGCCCTCGCGAAGCGGTTGGCCCGCCGCTAACTGGGCGGGAATGCTGAAGTCCGCCAGTTCGATCAATTCCGTGGCCAGACCCGGATCCTGCTCCTCGGCAGCCTTAAGGCACAGCGCAACGGCCGCCGCAGTCGTCTTGCCCTTTCGGGGGCTGCAACTAATACCAATAATCTTTCTCTTGGGCAACGCATCCTGCGCGGCGGCTTCTCCACCAATGGCGCCGGCCACAATGGCGGCGCCCGCGGCGCCGATCAATTCCCTGCGTCCAATCTTGGATGACATGGTCGTATCCTCCTCAACCGTTGAGAGTCACCTAGAGACTCGACTCACGCAATGCATTGTTCGCCCAACAGCTTCATTCCAATATCGGATACCTTGGCGATGTGTTCTTCCGAAGGCGGGGTCTTACCCTTTTCCATTCCCAGATCCGCAAGTTGAATGTGCTGGAAATCCGAGAACCCGGCTTCCTTCAGGCACTTTTCCGCGCAATTGATCGGGCATCCGTCAATCGCAAGCACCACGCTGGCGGCCTTGGTCGTCTCGATGATTCCGCTCACACGCCCGCCGATTCCGGCCAGACAATACATCTTGCCCACGCCTTCCCGGGTGAGTTTGCGGGCAGCCTGATCGGCGACCGCTCCTACGTCCGCCGCGCCCGAGCATGCAAAGATAAGTTTCGGGGCCGCCGCGCAGGCGCACACATCATTCGTCTTCCCGCTCACACTCAATCTCTCCTATTCCGTTCTGGATCTCATGCCAGTAGTTTCTTGATATCCGCCACGTCGGGCACTTTGCCGACTACCTTTACTTGGCCATCCACGGCAAGCGCCGGCGTCATCATGACACCGAACCCCATAATGGCGTTGATGTCCGTAACCTTCTCTATCTCGTATTCGACGCCCAGTTCCTTGGCAGCGGCTTCCGTGTTCTCCGCCAGTTTTTTGCACTTGGGACATCCCGTTCCCAGAATTTGCAGTGTCTTCATTCGATTCGCTCCTTGTGTTGAGGCGCACGAAAAGGTCCTTGCGCCGGTTATTGTTCAAATCGTCACGTCCATAATAAAGTCGGGTTCCTGTCTGTATTTACTTGCACGAATACCCGTGAAAATTTCCTCCATGCGCGGAACGTGGGACAGACTGTCCAGTCTGTCGATTTCAATGATTCACCCTTGCCTTGGTTGGACAGGCTGGACAGCCTGTCCCACGCATTTGTCCTTTGTATGTACAGGCTGAACAGACTGTCCAACAAGGTCTCGAAGCATATCGAAGGACAAAGCCCGCCAATTCGGCACTCTCAAGTTAAATCGCTCCATAAATCATTCCTGCCATTGTTGACATGATTACGACGAGAGAACAAAAGACCAGCGTCTTCTTGAAACCCATCACGCTGTAAATCACCAGCATGCTCGGCAGCGAAAGCGCCGGACCGGCGAGGAGAAGTGCCAGCGCCGGGCCTTTGCCCATGCCCGAACCGATCAAGCCCTGAAGAATCGGCACTTCGGTCAGGGTGGCGAAGTACATGAAGGCCCCAATGATGGATGCCAGAAAATTGGAGGCCAGCGAGTTGCCTCCGACCGCCCAGGTTACCCACGCATTCGGGATCAATCCTTCATTGCCCGGACGGCCCAACAGCGCACCTGCCACCAGCACCCCGCCCAGGAGCAGCGGGAGGATTTGCTTGGCGAATCCCCACGTCACGCCAAACCATTCACCCATCTCCCCTTCGCTCGTGCTGGTGACGACGGACAATCCAATGAAGGCGGCGGTAAAAGCCAAAATGGGTTCGTGCGGGAAGAGCGCCGCGAGAATGACGGTCGGAATCGCAACCAGCACGACTTTCCACCAGGCAAGCCGGAACCAAGCGGCCAGAATGACGCCGAAGCCCACGGCGCAGATAGCCGTTATCAACCACTTTGCGCTATAGATCGCATACCACAGACCGGCGTCCGATTCGGGTTTGCCCCAGTTCGAGAACACCAGGATCGCCACCATCGAGGCGAAGTACGTGGCGGTCTTCCAGAGTGGCCGGGCTACCTCCGGCTCCGGCATCGCCGCTTGCGCGATGGCTTTCGCCTGTTCCTCTTTGCGGAAAATGAGATGCATGAGCAGGCCAATCAAGATGCTGAACGACACGGCCCCAACGGCGCGCGCGATGCCCAGTTCCATGCCCAGAATCCGCGCCGTAAGCACGATGGCAAGGACGTTAATCGCCGGGCCGGAGTACAGAAATGCCGTGGCCGGCCCCAGGCCGGCCCCCATCCGCCAGATGCCCGTGAAAAGCGGCAACACGGTGCAGGAGCAAACCGCCAAGATCGTACCCGATACCGAAGCCACGCCATAGGCCAGCACTTTGGGCGCGTTGGCCCCGAGGTATTTCATCACGGAGGCTTGGCTGATGAACACCGAAATCGCGCCAGCGATAAAGAATGCAGGAACCAGGCACAGCAACACGTGCTCCTGGGCATACCATTTGACCAGTTGGAGCGATTCCATAACCGCGTTGTCGAAACGCGGCATGCCCACGGGCAGGTAAAAACACGCCAGAAAAACGGCCACGATAACAGCCAAGGCCTTCCACTCTTTTCGCCAATCCACGATCGCAAACCCTTCTGACACATCCGTGCGTTATTGCGCCAATTGCCAATTATTACATCGGCGACATCCCAACGCCTTACCCGGGACGATCAATCGTTCACCAATGCCTGATGACGCCGGGCATTTTCCTGCAGCACGTTCTCCACGCAGCCAAAGAAGTTCAGGATGCACGGAACGCGCAGACGGTAAAAGACCTGCAGGCCGCGCTTGTCGTCCTCGACGATTCCCGCGTTCCGCAGTACCGCCAAATGCTTCGACACCGTCGAAATGTCCGCGTCAATGTCCGCCTGTAACTCGCATACGCACCGCTCGCCCTTTGACAACACATCCACGATGAACAGCCGCGTCGGATGCGCAAGGGCCTTCACAATTTCCGCCCGCGCCTCGAATAATGCCTGCGTCTTCGCGTCCACAAGAATCTCCTTTTTCTTTACTATTTGGCATTATAGCCAAATAGTAGCGATTTTGTCAAGTCCCCAGGCCGAAAAGGCCCCCACGTCTTGTGTGCATGGCGATTATCGTTCTTGATGTCCTTTTCGTCTTTTTGGGTCCTTCACCGGCTTTGCTGGTTCCGTAAACGACTTGTCTGGAGCGTGCAATCGCATGCGTTGATTTTGATGGATGGCGCACGTATGATCCCGCTGTATTCCTGCGCGTGGAAACTATCCAAGGACGCATGCAAGCAGCTTCGCATTTCCGCGCAGGACCAAGGAGGATTGTTCCATGAAACTGGCCGTGATTGGCGGCGCTAGTTCCTATTCGCCCGAACTGGTGGACGGGTTGTTCGCACGGCTGGACTCGATCCCCGTTACCGAACTCTGGATGATGGATCCGAACCGTGACCGGCTCACGATCACGACCGGCCTCGCCCGGCGAATGGCCGCCCGCCACGGCAACCCGTTCAAAGTATACGACACCGGGGTCATGCGCGAAGCGGTCAAGGATGCGTCGTACGTCGTCACGCAAATCCGGGTGGGCGGCATTCAGGCGCGCATCCAGGACGAAAAGCTCGGACTGCGCCACGGCATTGTGGGCCAGGAAACGACCGGGGTGGGCGGATTCGCCTGCGCCTTGCGGACCATTCCCCGCATCCTTGACATCGCCCATGCAATGGAGGAACTTGCGCCAAATGGGTTTCTCGTCAATTTCACCAATCCCAGCGGCATCGTGACCGAGGCTTTGATCAAGCATGGCGCGATCAAAAGCGTGGGGCTGTGCAACGTGCCCATCGGCATCATTATGGACATCGTGAAACACATCGGCTGCGCACCCGAAGATGTGAGGCTCGACTATGTTGGACTGAACCATCTCGCATGGATTCGCCGTGTCTCGATTGCGGGCAAGGACGTCACCGAGACCGCGCTGGCAAAGTTCATCGAGATGGCCGCCGAAGAGTGGGAAGTCCCCGACGTCCGCGAAAACATGATCGCGGCAATGAAGAGCCTCGGCATGATCCTGAACGGCTATCTTCAGTATTACTACGCGACTTCCGCCGTGCTCGATCACTTGAAAAGCAAGGAAAAGACCCGCGGCGAGGAAGTGGTCGAAGTCGAGAAAACCCTCTTCGAAAAGTACGGACGTCCGGACCTTGACGAGAAGCCCGAGGAATTGTCCAAGCGCGGCGGCGCGCACTATTCGACGGCGGCGTTCCATTTGATTAGCGCGATACAGAACGACACGCGAAACCGGCAAATTGTGTGCTGCCGGAACAACGGCGCCGTGCCATCCTTCGACGACGACGTGTCGGTGGAAGTTCCGGCAATCATCGGCAAGGACGGGGCCAAGGCCGTGCCGCAGCCGAAGCCGGATCCGATCATTCGCGGACTGATGCAGGCCGTGAAGGCGTACGAAACGATGACCGTCGAGGCGGCGGTGAAGGGCTGCCGGGAACGGGCGTTCCAGGCGATGCTGATGCACCCGTTGATGCCCGGCGCCCTCGCTTCGCGCAAATTGCTTGACGAATTGCTTGAAATCAACCGCCCCTACCTCCAGGGTACTTTCTTTTAACATCACGAACCGGGCGCGGAATGGGTCCGCGCCCACGCAGGGAACGAGGAGTTGTGCGCGATGAACAAAGCCATTTGCGAAACCAGCCTGCCCAACCGCACCCCCCTTGCGCGCGGCAAGGTGCGCGATATTTACGATTTGGGCGACCAATTGATCATCGTCGCGACGGATCGCCTCTCGGCCTTCGATTGGGTCAATCCGGTCGGCATCCCCGACAAGGGCAAAATCCTCACCGCCATGTCCCTCTTCTGGTTCGAGCAGACCGCTTCCCTGGTGCGCAACCACTTGATATCCGCCGATCTGAAGGATTTCCCGGAGGATTTTCGGGCGCATGCGGACCAGTTCGAGGGGCGGTCCATGCTGGTAAGGAAGTGCAAGATGTTTCCGGTCGAATTCGTCGTGCGCGGTTATCTGGCCGGCAGCGGACTCAAGGAATACCGGCAAACCGGATCGGTATGCGGGATCAAACTGCCCGAAGGGCTGGTCGAGGCCAGCAAACTGGAAACACCCATCTTCACGCCCGCGACAAAGGCCACCGACGGCCACGACCTGAATATCTCCGCCGAAGAAGCGGCTAAAATCATGGACAAGGATCTGCTCGACACGGCCGTGAAAGCCGCGCTGGACGTATACTCGTTCGCGCGGGAGTTCGCCGCGTCGCGGGGCATTATCGTGTGCGACACGAAGTTCGAATTCGGCACGCTTGACGGCGAGGTAATTTTAGCCGATGAAATTTTGACGCCCGATTCGTCGCGCTTCTGGCCTGCGGATCAATATCAACCTGGAAAAGCCCAGCCAAGTTATGACAAGCAATATGTGCGCGACTGGCTCGAAACGACCGGATGGGACAAAAATTCCCCGCCGCCGCCGTTGCCCGACGACGTGGTGGAGAAGACCCGCGAGAAATACGTGGAAGCCTATCGCCAACTGACCGGAAGAAAGGATTTCTGATTCATGGAATCCGGCATGGTTCCTTTCGGCAAGTCCTGCGCGGCGTGTCCGCACGCGCGAAATTCCGCCGCGTGCGGCGCCTTGTGCGAACGCGATTTCGATCATGTGCGCGAGGAATGCGGACTCTGCGCGGTGTACGGACACCCGGAAGCCCCGAAACTCGTCTACTTGGGCCTGTATGCGCTTCAGCATCGCGGCCAGGAAGGCGCGGGCATCGTCGCGTCGCACGAGGGCAATCTCACGGCCCATCGCGGCGTGGGACTGGTCGCCGACGTGTTCAAGCCGCACCGTTTGGCGCAGGTGCATGGCGACAAGGCGATTGGCCACGTCCGGTATTCAACGTTCGGCACAAGCACCCTGCGTAATGTGCAGCCGCTGGTAGTGGACTATGCCCGCGGTTCGATGGCGCTGGGACACAACGGCACGCTCGTCAATGCGCACGTCATCCGGGAACAGTTGGAAGAGAACGGCGCCATTTTCCAGTCCACCACGGACAGCGAGGTCGTCATCCAACTCACGGCCCGCTCGAAACAGAAACGCTTCGTGGATTGCGTCATCGAGGCGCTCCGGCAGGTTGTCGGCGCATATTGCATTTTGGCGATTGACGGCGACGAGATCGTGGCCGCCCGCGACCCGCGCGGTTTTCGCCCGCTGTGGCTGGGCCGGCGGGACGGGGCGTATGTGCTAGCCAGCGAATCGTGCGCGCTCGACATCATGGACGCGGAATGGGTCCGTGAAATCGAACCCGGCGAGGTGGTCCTCTTGTCGCCCGGCGGCATCGAATCCATTTTCCCCTTCGAGCCGGCGCAACCGTGCAAGTGCATTTTCGAGTTTGTATATCTTGCGCGGCCGGACAGTTATCTCTTTGGCCGGAGCGTGGATGCGGTGCGCAAGCGGCTTGGGGCCAACTTGGCCCGCCTAGCGCCGGTCGAGGCCGATATCGTCATGGCCGTGCCGGACTCGTCGAATCCCGCCGCGCTCGGCTACGCGCACGAGTCCCGCATTCCGTTCGACATGGGCTTCATCCGGAACCATTACGTGGGCCGGACGTTCATCGAACCCGATCAGCGCATCCGCGACTTCGGCGTGAAAATCAAACTCAACCCCGCGCGCAACGTGATCGAAGGCAAGCGCATCGTGCTCATTGACGACAGCATCGTGCGGGGGACCACCTCGCGCAAGATTATCAAAATGCTGAGGCACAACGGCGCCAGGGAGATCCATTTCCGGGTCAGTTCGCCGCCCATCATCAACAGCTGCCATTACGGCATAGACACGCCGAACCGCCAAAAACTCATTGCCTCGCACATGACGGTGGACGCCATACGCGACTATCTCGAAGTGGATTCGCTGGTGTACCAAACGATTGACGGACTGGTGGAGGCAACGGACTTGCCCCGCGACGAGTTTTGCCTGGCCTGTTTCAACGACATGTATCCAACGCCCACGCCGTGCGATTACACGTTGTCGAAGATTTCACGGCGGCATGTGGACACAAGCACCGAACCCTACGATGCGATGAAAACGGCCATGCCCTCCGAATTCTGAGGCTTTTTGAACCGAATAAGGCGGCATTTTCGGCCGGTAGAACCCGAAACGACGGGGCAAGGAATATTCTTGACAGATAGTGTTTGGCGTGTTAGAATGCGACAAGTGCAGGAGTTGTGTAACTCCAAACGTTTTGCGCGGATGCGGAGGTGCGAGTCATGGCCGATGATAAGTCCAATGGTACGGGCAATCCGAACAAGGGCGGAGACGAGCAGGATGCGCTGGGCAATCTGCCGCCGTTGAGCGATTTCGATTCAGGTGGATTCAAGTCCGACAAGGAGTTTCCGCCGCTTGAAAAAAAGGAATCGTTCGGCGGACTGCCATCCATAGATGATATATCCGAAGAGATTCCCATGCCGACCGGCGGGAATATCAAGCCGACTCCCCCGGGCTTCAGTCTTGAAAGCGACAGCGGATTCGGCGGGTTGGCGCTCGACGATGCCGGCGAAACCCCGCGCAAGCCGGGCCGCGGATTCCAGAGTTCGGAAGCCGACAGCGATTTCTCGCCCGAAACACCGGAAATCGGACCCGGACCCGCGGATATTGACACACCGATGTTCGACAGCGCGTTTGGCGGTTCCGGCGGCGGGCGGGGATTTACCCCGTCCTTGGACACACCCGCGCCCACCCGCACGATGGAAACCCCCATGTTTCCCGGCGAGACGATTGGCGGCACCCCTCCTCCGGGAGGCGGCTCGCCGTTTGACGCCAACGCCTTTGACGATTTTCGCCCCGGCGGCATGGAAACACCCGCCCCCGATTTTACGCCAACCGGCATGGAAGGCGCCGGCATGGGCACGGCAGACTTGGGCGGCGCGCGCGCGCCGGAGATCCCACCGCCCCCGAAGCCTGTGAAAGGCAAAGAGAAAAAAGGTATCGGCGTCAATGCGATCCTGGTGGCTGTTCTGGTGGGCGTGGTCGGTCTGTTGGTGGGTATTTTCATGGGCGGCCAAGTGAGCACCAAACTGTCTTTTATCCCGAACCCGTTACGCGAGCCGCTGGCGGCCAAGGAAGCCGAGGTTGTAAAACTCAACGACACCATCAAGAAGATGCAGGCGCAGGCGGCCCCGGGCACCAGTCCGGCCGTTACCCCCGAAAAGATCAACGAATTGCTGGATCAGCAAAAGAAATTGACCGATTCCATCAATGAATTGGCCGCCAAGGAAAAAGACGCGCAGGATGCGCTGGCCAAGACGGCGGCCGAACTTGATCAAGTGCGCATGGATCTCGAAACGAAGAACGAGGAGTTTGTCAAGGCCCAGGAGGCTTTCGAGGAACTTCAGAACCAGACCTCGATTGTCCAGGCGCGGCAGTTGGGTTTGGTTGCCGAAGTTGAACGCCTTACGGGTTTGGTCGGCACCATGGAAGAAGCCAACCAGCGTACCCGGGCCACCAAGGAAGCGCTCCAGGCAAGCGTCAACCAGTTGCTCATCGGCATCAAGGAAGGCATCCCGCTGACCCCGGAAAAATATGCGCGCGCGGGCCGTATCGCGTCAGCCGAGAATCTGAAGGCCAAGGTGGACGGCGCCCGTTGGGTGACCCCGGAACTTCTGAACGAATACACAAGCCTCTATTTGAAGGAGCTGGACATCGCCGGCAGCACGGCGTATTTCTTCGCCCACATCCCGGTCACGAACAAGATCGGCGAACGGGAAGTCAAATGGGCCGAATGCTTGATGAAGGGCAACTGGGCGGTCTATTTCCGCACCTTGGACGGCAAAAACGTGGGCAGTTACGAGAACACGGCACAGCCGGGCGAAGTTCCACACTACCAGTTCCGCGAACTCCTGCCCGGAACCGTCCAGAAGCAGATTGAGGAGGAGATCTTCGCGTCGCGCACACCCGGTTTCGAAAACAAGGTCAAGGCGCTTGCGGAAAAGCAACTCATCATGGAAGGTCCGGAGACCCAGTTCCAAAAAGTATTCAACTCGTTGTAATCTCTGATGATATTGCGGAGCCGCGTTCCGGAAGGAATGCGGCTTTTTCCATATACTGCCCGGACGCCTATCCCATCGGAGGAATCGACAGATGGCAACGCTTTGTCTTTTTGTTCTCGCCGCGCAAGCGGCCCAGGCGCCGTTGCACGAGGCCGAATTGATTTTCCCGCGCAACCCGAAGCACAACCACGGATCGAGCATCGTCGAAACCGCGGACGGCGGCCTGATCGCCTGCTGGTTTCATGGGTCCGGCGAACGCAAGGAAGACGACGTGATTATCCAGGGGGCACGAAAACATAAAGGCGCCACGGCATGGTCCGAACCGTTTCTCATGGCCGATTCGCAGGATCTGCCGGACTGCAATCCGGTTCTTTTCATTGATCCACGCGGTACGTTGTGGTTGTTCTGGATCGCCGTGCTGAATAATGAGTGGGGCGGTTCGTTGCTCAAATACCGCACCGCCGTACAATATGACGGAGACGGCCCCCCGAAATGGGACTGGCAGGACGTCATCCATTGCCGGCCCGTGAATCTTGAAAAGAATCCCATCGGCGGCGCGGCGCTGAAGGACAAACTCGGCCAGCGGCTCGGCTGGATGACCCGGCTGCACCCGATCATGCTGTCCGACACGCGCATGATGCTCGGCCTCTACTCGGATGTGTTCAACTGCTCGCTGGCGGCGTTCACGAACGATTGGGGCAAAACGTGGGAATTCAGCGAGCCAATCGTCGGACTGGGCAATATTCAACCGAGTTTCGTCAAGCGCAAGGACGGCGCGATCGTGGCCTTCATGCGTGAAAACGGATTGACGCGAAAAATCCGGACGGCGGTTTCACCGGACAACGGCATGACGTGGGGGAAAGTCGAAAGCCTCGATATTCCAAATCCGGGTTCGAGCGTCGAGTGCATCCCGCTAAAAAATGGACACTGGGTGCTGGTCTGCAACGACACGACGAACGGGCGGCACCTGCTGACCGTGTATCTGTCCGACGACGAAGGCGTGACCTGGAAATGGAAACGCGCACTTGAAAACGCCGAGAAAGACACCGGATCGTTCTCCTATCCGTCGGTCATTCAAGCCGCCGATGGCGCCATCCACTGCACCTATTCCCATTCGATTTCCGGCGAAAAGGGCTCGAGCATCAAGCACGCCCGATTCAACGAGGAATGGATTCGGGAAGGGAAATGAGATCCGACGGATTTGATGGATCAGTCCGATCGGTCGGATCCGTGGCTACCGGATCAGTTTCCCCGCCACATGCAGCGCATGGCGCGGGTTCCGGAAGGCGCGGCGGATCATGCCGAACCACGAATAATTACGGAACGCCTGGCGGGCGCACAGCGATTCATAGAGCCGCTTTTGTTCCTCGCGCGGGATCGCCTCGTTGCACGTGAATGTGTCGGGGTCGCCGGCGGTAAACGTGTCCCACGGGATGTTCATTGCACGGATGCGATCCGCGTTCGCGTCATAGATCGGCGTGCCGGGAAACGGCGTTAGAAAATGAATCGAGGCGAAGTCCGGACGGGCGTCGCGCATGAATTTTTCCGTCGCGGCGATGTCTTCGGGGGTCTCGCCCGGCATTCCGAAAACAAAGCAGCCCCGGAGCCGCAGACCGGCTTCCCGCACAAGGCGCGCAACGGCAAGGTTTTCCTCGACGACCGTGTTTTTCCGGATTGCGTCGAGTATCCGCTGGCTGCCGCTTTCGAATCCGATGCCGACCTGCACGCATCCCGCCCGTTTCATCAGCGGCAGGAGATCCGGGCGGACGGTCCGGGGGTGCATCTGGCATTCCCAGCGCAGCCGGTTCAATCCCGTTGCGACAAGCGCCTCGCAGATAGCCTGGAAACGATCCAAATCCGTGGCCATCAGTTCGTCGTAGAAGGCCACGCCCGCGACGGCATGGCGATCGGCCAGGTAGCGGATCTCCTCGATGACCCGTTCCGGACTATGAAACCGCAACGCGGCCTGGCGCATGGCATTGGCGCAGAAAACACAACGGTACGGACAGCCCCGGCTGGTGATCACGCCGAGGGTCCGGCAGGAAAGCCCCGCGAGCTCCTCCCCGCCACGCGCGTAAAACTCCAAATCGAGCGCGGCGCGATCCGGCAAGGGCAGTGCGTCGAGATTGTCCGGCGGCACACAGTCAATGACACCTTCCATGCACCCCCTCGACAGTGCTTCCGCAAAGGCATGCTCCGCTTCTCCCCGAAACACCACGTCGCAATGTTCGATGGCTTCCGCCGGCAGGGCCGTGGGATGCGCGCCGCCCATGACCACCGGAATGCCGCGGCGCCGGCGGATATCGTCGGCGATCGCGTAGGCGCGCGCGGCGAACATCGTCATGAACGAAATCGCGGCCACGTCGGGCTTGAACTCTTCAAGGCAGCCAGCGACATTCTGGCGGGCGATTTCGTCAATGATGAGGGTTTTGTGCCCGTTGTTTTTCAGTACCGCCGACAGATACGCCAAGCCCAGATTTTCTTTTCGCAGGGCGCGCGGCGAGCCGGGATTGATGAGGGCAATTTTCATCGGCGCGCCTTTAAGAACGATACAAGGCGCCCGGCGCCGTACCATCCCAAACGGCCAAGCCCGGCGACACCCCCGCGTTCATAGGCATTGTGGAAATGATGGAACAGCGTGCCGGGCTGCCGGGTAAGGATGTGCCATTGCCAGCGGCGCCATGCCAGCGCGTGCATTTCGGCGATATCGGCGGCCGAATAATCCGGATACGAAAGGACCGATTCCGCGGCCGGATCGAAATCGTTCCAGTCTTCCTTTATGAGCCACCCCTTGCCGCGGGCGTGCTCATACAGGGCCGTGCCGGGATAGGGCGTCGCGATGGCGAATTGCAGGGTGTGCGTGCGAAGACGCAGCGCAAACTCGATCGTCTTCATCGCGCTTTCCCGCGTTTCGCCGGGCAGGCCGAACACGAACGTCGCGTGGGTGCGAATGCCCAGGCGGCGGCAATCATGAACGGTGCGGACGACATCATCCAATTCGAGGGCCTTCGGGATCTGCCGCAACACGTCCGGATCGGCGCTTTCGACGCCGAACTTGTAGGCCCGGCATCCGGCGGCGGCCATGGCCTCGAGCACATCATGCGCAACCGTGGCATGCCCCATGCACGAAAACGGTACGCCAAAACGACGGCGGCGCAGTTCCTCGCATAGGGCAAGGACATGTTTTCGGTTGAGGGAAATCGAATCGTCGTCAAAATAGATTTCATCGGGATGATACCGCCGGATGAGTTCGGCGATTTCATCGCATACTGCTTTTGGATCGCGCAGCCGGTAGTCATGCCCGCCATGATAGGGGGCAAGAGTGCAAAACGAACAACGATGCGGACAACCGCGCGACGACAACACCGTGACGGACCGTCCCCGGCAAATTGGATCGTTGTATTTTTCCATCGGGAGTAAATCCCAAGCCGGCCATGGGATATCGTCGAGCCGAACGACCAGGGGAGCGTGCTCCGTGGCGGGAGCGGTTTTCGTCGCCAGCCACGGGCGCGGAAGCAGCCTAAGCGCGTCGGTGATGACTTGGTCGTATTCCCCACGAATCACACCCGCGAAGCCGGCCTGAATATGCTCCCGGGTCGTAGCCGTGGCATGCGCGCCGCCGGCCACGCAGGGTTGTCCGATGGCGCGCATGATTTCGACGTCGCCCCGAAAACTCGGCGCGCTCGTTTCCATGAACACGACGTCGGGATTGAATTCCCGCACCTGTGCGATCAGCGCGTCGGCCGACATGCCGAGGGCGATGCAGTCCAGTACGCGCACCGCGTGGCCGTCCGCGCGCGCCCGCGATGCCGCATACGCCAAGCCAAAGGGAAACGGGTGGTAGTCAATGCCCACGGATTGTATCGGGCGCCGGTGCGGCCACCGCGAACCGGCCCGGCAATACGGCCCCGGCGGATTGAGCATCAATACCTTCATGGCGTATCCCGCTTTGCTTGAAGGGTATTTGGGTAACTTCTTTGCGCGGGAGAAGAAATTCCCCCGGAGAAGGCGTCTCCGTGTCTAGATAAACTCGAATTGCGCATCGCGTTCCAGCATGAGTTCCGTCATGATGCGGTTATAATGGACAAACCGGCAGTCCAGCAGGTTGCATTCCGCGGGCCGGATGGATTGAATGGCGTCCCAATGCCGCTGGCTGTGCCAAATTTCCCGCAGCGGCTGCGTGAAGGCGTTGCCGAATCCGTGCGTTTCGCGCCGATGGCGGTAGTAGCAGCAGAGAAACACGTCGCCAAGCGCGTCAATCATAATCTGCAAGGGTGTCAGCCAGCATGGACGGGTCATGTTCAGTTTTCCGACGCCGCCGACGACGGGCATGTTCGGATGGCGCGCCCGCGCCTCGGCGATCAGTCGGGCGGCTTCGGCGGCCTGGTCGGCGTTCAACTCGTGATCGGTCAGACGCGCCGCCTTGAATTGGATGGAATCGGCTCCCAACCGTTCCGCCAGCGCGACACAATCTTCGACCTCGCGAAAGTTGTCCGCGCAGAGGATGACTTTCATGCTGACAAGGACCTTCCCGCCGCGTTCGTTGCGCAGGCGTATCAGGCCGGCCATATTCCCGCACACGCTGTCGAACGAGGCGTCCGGCGATCGCGGGCGTTTCACGCGATCGAATGTTTCCCGGTGCGCGCTGTCGAATCCCACGCGGACGTAACTGGCGCAATCCGCCAGCGCCAGCGCCAGATCCCCCTTGATTCGCGACCCGTTGGTCAAAAGGCCCGTACTCATGCCGCGCGATTTCATTTCGCGGATTAGATCCGGGAGATCCGGATGCAGCGTCGGTTCGCCGCCGCCGCAAAATTCCACACCGCGCACGCCCAAATCGCGCAGTTCCCAAATCAGGCCGCGCAACTGATCGCCGGTCATCATGTGATGGATCCGGGCGTTGTCCTCGGCGTATTCGCACCACAGGCAATTCTGATTGCACACGTAAGTGGGATAGACAATGGCGGTGCGCGGGGGAGGCATTTCGCCGTCAAGTATCATGCGGGCGGCCTGATAATGCGTCAGAATCCGGTTTTCCAGAAAGTCGAAGACCCCGGTCTTGTCACTCATGCATTGCTCCCGTGTTTTATCACGATACCGGGGAAGACTATATCCCGCACCGCCCCACAAGGGCAAACCGAAAACGAATCAATCCGTTTCATCCTTGCCATCGTCGTCCTATCTTCATTGCATTGACGCGGTTTGAAAAGATAAGATGCCGCCGCAAGGACGAAAAAGATTGAACCGGCTTCCACATGAAAGTGAAATGAAGGCCAGGAAGGAAGCGCAAATAGTTTCTTTGTCCACAACTTCTGTGCATGGTACACAGAAGTTGCGGACAAAGAAATCATATTCTTGATTGAGACATTGCGGCTGAGCCGCGTTAGGTGTTTATGTTCCGTGACGTAACCATGGAGGGGTTGCTGTGAGCGAACTCATTATCGGCGTGGATCTGGGTGGGACCAATGTGAAGACCGCCATTGTTTCCCGCGACAAAAAGGTTCTCGGCAAGGATTCGCGTCCAACGCGGGCAGAGGAGGGTCCGGAAGCCGTCATGACGTGCATGGCCGAGAGTGTCGAGGCCGTGCTTGCCCAGACGGGCGCGAAGCGCGGCGACGTGATCGCGGCGGGGATTGGCGCGCCGGGACCGATGAACTGGCAGACGGGCGTCGTGTACAGTCCGCCGAATTTGCCCGGCTGGAAGAACGTGCCGCTGGCGGACGAGATGACAAAGCGGCTCGGATTCCCGGTCTACGTGGACAACGACGCGAATGTCGCATGCTACGGGGAATACTGGCTCGGCGCGGGTCAGGGCGCGGAGAACATGTGCCTGCTGACGCTCGGCACGGGCGTTGGCGGCGGGATCGTCGTGTTCGGCCAACTGCTGCGGGGGATTGACGGGACAGCCGCCGAGATCGGGCACCTGAAAGTCATGCGCGGCGGGCGCGCCTGCGGCTGCGGCGCGACGGGCTGTCTGGAAGCCTACGGCAGCGTCACCGGCATGGTCCGCACGGCCGTCGAGGGCATTGAATCGGGCCGCAAGACCGTATTGACGGACTGGTGCCAAGGCGACCTCAAGGCCATCACCGGCAAGATGATTTCCGACGGCATCGAACAGGGGGACGAGTTTTGCCGCTGGGTCATGAACGAAACGGGCGTCTGGCTTGGCATCGGCATTTCGAGCCTGATCAACCTGTTGAATCCCGAAAAGGTCGTACTGTGCGGAGGGATGATCGCGGCGGGCGACGTATTGTTCGATCCGATCCGCAAAACCGCCCGCGAACTCACGTTCGAGGTTCCCGCAAACCGAGCACAGATCCTTCCCGCGGGGCTTGGCGCCGATTCCGGCGTTATCGGCAGCGCCGGCTGCGCCCTCGCTCGTTTTGAAAGCGGCATCTGAAATTCGCAATCCCTGCGGACGGCAATATTACCGGGCAGCCGCCGGGCCGGCCATCGCCACGGTGGCCGGGCGCAAATCCCGATCAGTGTAGTCATCCCAAAGGGAACAATTAAGATCAATCCACGTCTTGATGCGCAGGATCTCATCCGGCGTCAATGCGATGTCGTGGTGGCCTGCGTTCAACGTTTCCCAAAGTTTGCTTTTCAGTGAACCGAAGGACATCGGCGGGAGTTTTTCGCATCCGCCGGAATTCCAGCCGCAATCAACGAAATGAACCAAGCCCCGCGATATCAGGGTCCGGTAAGAGGCGGGGATTTTGTCGGCATCGAGTTCCGCCCGGAAATCGAGTTTATCCGGATGCTTGGCATCGTGGCATTTCACGCAATGGGCATCGAGCACGGGCTGGACGACTTTTTCAAAGGAAAAAGGCACGGCGCCCCATGACGGCGGTTCGATGTCGCGGACGATTTGCGCCGTGGGACGTCCCTTCTCCGGCGGCGCCATCTGCCGGCTTTCGTGGCATCCAATGCAACTGCGTTTTTCGCCCGGCTGCAAGTGCACGACGCTGCGCATTCGCTGAAGTTCGTTGAAATCCTTGTCGAGCACCTCGAAATAGAAGACACGTCCGGACGGCGCCTTGAATCGGGCGCTGCCGTCCTCGTCAACGGGCACGAGCCCGAGCGAGGTCTTGGCCACATACGCGGGCCAGCCGCCGGGGCCGCTGACCTTGTCCACGGGCGAGGCGTAAAAGTTGAAGAAGGCTTCGTGGTCCTTGCGATACTCGCCGTTTTCAAGCGGCATGAGCCGGTGCCGGACCTCTTCGACGACGCGCAGGTATTTCACCGCTCCGCGCGGCACGGCAGGCGCCAGTCCCGCATAAACATCCGTGAGGGTGAACTCGCCCGGTTCATCTTCCGCGGCGGCCTCCGCGTCTTGCAACGCAGGCGGGGCCGAAACCGCGCGAAACGGCGTCGGGCACATGCAGTCGAGCCCTTCCGGGTCCAGGGTTTCGGGGTCCATGTAAAGCAATTCCCGGTTGCCGTGGCGATCGATGAGGTAAATACCGAATTGTTTTCGCGGGGCGTGCGATACCAGGAAATAATCCCGCGAAACCGGATACGGTTCGCGAAAACATTCCTCCAAAGGCGGCGCGCCCGGCCATGGCACTTCGGGGGTAAGGCACGCGATGGCCTTTTCATTGAATCGGCCCTTGCTTGTGTCGAGCAGCGCAATGGGGCCGTTCAGATCGCCGAAATGGGATATCAGGGTGCAAACGATTTCCTTCGTGCCGGGCACTTCGCGCCCGTTTGCGTAGCCGTTCGGCTGGATGATGTCGTTGCCGAAGACGAGTTCGGGATGGCGGCCGTCCGGGCGGATGGCCCAGAGCGTATGGCCGAAGTCCGCGCCCTTGTCCACATATTCCCAGCGGGTCCAGATGATGCGCCCGTCGTTCATGACGGACGGGGCCCATTCGGTAAGATTCGCGAGCGACACCGGACGGATGTGGCCGCCGGCCGCGTCCATGCGAAACAACACCGACGATTGCGGCCGCCAGCAGAACACGCGGCATGCGCAACGCGTCGAGATGAACGCAAGATCGCCGTTCGGCAACGGGCACGGCCAGAAATCGTGGAATGGCCCATCCGTGATTTGTTTGAGGTCCGATCCGTCTGGTTTCACGGACATGATGTGATAGTAGCCCGGCTCTGAGTCCCGGTATCCGAAATACACCATGGTTGCATCGAAGTTCGCCGCCGGATTGCGGGCGATTCCGCGGCCGGCATCGAACAACCGCGTAAACGCGGCTTCTTCGGGAACAAGGCCGGCGCCTTCTTTCCACGGCGTGTGCATGAGGTAGATCCCGCCGCCGGGACGGAACGCCGCGTCGAAGTAATCGCTGTAATTGTGCGAGGGCCGAAAGGCGTGGCGCTTGACGAAAAGGATCCGGCCGAGGGACTTGAGATCGGGATCGCGGAACATCAATTTACGTTTTGCCATGCGCGCTTCGGCCAACAGATCGCGGGCGTCCAGTTTTTCGCCCCTCTGCCTTGCCCTCAAGCAGGCCAACCGTGCGCGTTCGGCTTCCACGGTGATTCCCTTGGCGGCGAAACGGGCGATCATGTCTTCCATCAACGCCAACGTGCGTTCAAGGGGATCGTACCGAAACAGATGAAGGGCGAATTCATGCCCGGATTCGTCGCGCGCCTTGAAGTCGAATTGCGGCCCAATCGGTCCCTGTTCGCCGATCACCGGAATGTCGGCGGCGCGACCGGATTCCAGAGCCAGGGATTCGAATCCGGGGACGTTTGTGGCGAGCGTGGCGGCGGCATGCAGGACAAGACGGATCGCGAACGCCGCGCGATCCGGCGAGGCCGTCTCCGCGATGGCCATGGGGGAAAACGCGAACGTCACCGGCCGTCCCATCGCGCCGACGTGCTTTCCTCCCATGCCGAGTCCGACGCGGATCCCAAATTCGACCGCACCGGGAAACAGGGATTGCGGCAGGCGGAACTCGAATCGCGCCGGATTCCGGGCGAAGGTTCCTTCGACGATGCGGCTCGACGCCAACTCAATCTTGTCGCCTGATTTTCGATAGGTGTTGAACGTGAGTTGGCCGTCCGCGTATTCAAGCACGCCGCAATCGTTGCCGGCGCCGTCCGAAATCACGGCCAGACGGCGGCCCAACAGGCGGTCCGCCTCAACAGCGAAGAGAAAATCCGCGTCCATGCGGCAAGCCCATACACGGAAACAGACCAAGGGACCGTTATCCCAATCGTACGGAGACGCGACACGGACCGTTCCCTGGGATGCCGCCACACGCCAGTCCGAGAGATCCGAAAGCGCCGGCAAGGGCAGAACATCGTCGCCCGCATGCCGGGGGTATTCCTCGACGCGCCCGTTGTAGGGCACAAGCGCGGGGCTGAGATCCGCGCGGCCATGGGTTTTCAGCCAGGCGTGTTCCTCACCGAGAAACGACGCGCGCACCGGGTCGTTTCGGGGGATGAAAACGGCCGGGTCCGGCGCGTCCGGCGTGGAAGGAACCACAGCGGAAGGCGCATCGCCCTGCGTGCGCGCAGACACCTGCCTGACGGTTGTCCATTCGCGGCCGTCGAGTGAAAGCCGGACCTCGAATTTCACGGGAACGCGGTCGCGAAACACGCCGTTCCGGTCGCGCGAGAACACCACCCTTGCTATCTCCGCTGGTTCCGGCAGGGCGATCTGCGCCCACTCCTCGCCTGTCCCTCCTGCAATCCAACTCCGCGCATTGCCGTATTGGCCGTCGTTCAGATGATGAATCGCGTGAATCGAATACCCGGTTATGCACGATGAAGCCGAGGCGGCCGCGCCCGGGCCAAGCGCAAGATTCGCCTCTTGAGGAGGAAAAGGCGGGGTATGCGGCGAGGTGTCCGCGGAGGCGTCAGGTCCATAAATCTCCAACTCGTCAATACAGGCTTGGCTTCCGTCGTTCACCGCCTGAATCACGAACCGCACATACTGTGCCGGCTGCGCAGGGAACACAACCTCGTTCGCCTTGTCCGGAACAATAACCGTATCGGCCTGAACACCCGCCGCAACGATGCACATCCACCACAACAACGCAACCCGGCATTTCATCTCGCATACCCTCGCCTGCTTGGAGGTTATGAAAATTCAACGATTGCGTATCGCCGGCATCCGCCGCCATCAACGGCGTCGCTACCGAAGCCGATTTTGGCCCGCCAAACCTGGCGATACGGCCCGCCATTCATTTCTTCAACCGTCTTCAACCAACCTGCGCCGTCTCCAAGCGAGCCTGTCTTCCCATTCGTACAGCAAATGACGCCGCCTCGTCAAGAAAGTGTCGGACGTCTTGTCGCGCAAAGGTCCGCCGGTCGTGTATGATTTCCGCCGGATGCGCACATTGGAGGATGCCGCGGTGGCTGACCTTGGAAAACTAACCGGATGGTTGCTCGTTGCCTTGGCCCTTGCCGGTTGCAATGGCGGCAATAACGGCATGGTCGAGGTAACCGGGCAGATTGAAGCCGTCAATGTCGCCGTGGGCTCGCGCGTGGGCGGGCGCGTAAGCGAGGTGCTGGTAGAAGAAGGGGCGCGCGTCAAGCAGGGCGACATCCTCGTAAAACTCGAAACCGATGAGGCCGAAGCCGCCATCGCCGCGGCGCGGGCGCGCCTCGCGCAGGCGGAAGCGACGCTGGCCAAGTTGGAAAACGGCGCCCGCCCCGAGGAAATCCGACAGGCCGAGGCAGCGGCCGCACGGGCCGAAGCCCAGTATCAGATGGCGCAGAAAGGATCGCGCCGGCAGGAAGTGCGTGCAGCCTCGGCGGCGGTGGACGCCGCGCGCGCCGCCCGTGATGAAGCCCAAACGGAATTTGAACGCGTAAAGAAACTGCGAGAAGGATCCGCCGCGTCCGAACAGCTTTACGATCGGGCCGCCCATGCGCTCGAAGCAGCCGAGGCCCAGTTGCGCACCGCCACGGAACGGCTCGATATCGCCGTCGAGGGTGCGCGATCGGAAGAAATCGCCATGGCGAAAGCCGCCTACGAGCAGGCGGCAGCCGCTTGCGACCTCATCAAGAACGGCGCGCGCAAGGAAGACATTGACGCGGCGCGCGCGGTGCGCGATGCTGCTGCAGCCGATGTGCAGCGCGCGACAATCGCCGCGAAAGAAATGGTAGTCGTATCGCCCCGGGATGCCGTGGTCGAATCGCTCGACATTCACCCCGGCGATATCGTCAAACCGGGCGCGGTAGCGTCGCTGGTCGATCCCGAAGATTTGGAAGTCCACATCTACGTCTCGGCGTTTACGCTCGGGAAATTGCGCATCGGCGAAAAAGTCGTGCTGACCGCGGATGCCTACGGCGACGAGAAGTTCGAGGGCACGATCGCCCAAATCGCCAGCCAGGGCGAGTTCACCCCGCGCAACCTTCAGACCAAGGAGGAACGCGCCCAGCAGGTCTTCGGCGTCAAGGTGAAACTCGATTCCGCCGGCGGCAAACTGCGCGCAGGAATGACCGTGACGGCCCATCTGCCGGCGCATGCCGCGGAGTAGCGCGACATGGCGCCCGCGATCACAACCACCGGGCTGACCCGCCGCTTCGGATCGTTCACGGCGGTTGACCACGTGGATCTCAATATCGAGGAAGGCGAGATTTTCGGTTTTCTCGGTCCCAATGGGTCCGGCAAGACCACGCTGATCCGGATGCTGTGCGGTTTGTTGCGGCCGTCGGCGGGCAGCGCCACCGTCATGGGCTGCGACACCGTGCGCGACAGCGAGGCGGTCAAGCACGAAATCGGTTACATGTCCCAGAAATTCAGCCTCTACACCGATCTGACCGTCATGGAAAACCTCACGTTCTATGCGCGGGTCTATGGCATTCCGCGGCATGAACGAAGGAACCGCATCGAGGACGTCATCGGAATCGTCGGCATCGGCGATTACCGCAAACGGCTCGCCTCGGAATTGTCGGGTGGCTGGAAGCAGCGCTTGGCGCTTGCCTGCGCGCTGGTGCATCGTCCGCGTATGATGTTTCTTGACGAACCGACCGCCGGCATCGATCCGGTGGCCCGGAGGGATTTGTGGAACCTCCTGTTCGATCTGGCCGGACAGGGCTTCACGTTTTTTGTGACGACCCACTACATGGACGAAGCCGAACGGTGCAGCCATATCGGCTATATTTACTTCTCGAAATTGATCGTGTGCGGCACGCCGGGCGACCTCAAGCAACTGCCGGATGTTACCCCCGCCGGAATGCAGCGTCTCGAAATACGATGCCCCCGCGCGCCGTATGCGATGCGTATGCTGAACACTTTCGAGTACGTCCAGGATGCCACCATTTTCGGCGACGTGCTGCATGTGCTGGCTTCGATGGGCGCGGAAGATCGCATTGCACACGACTTGGCCGGCGGCGGATTCGAGGGCGTCGAGGTGCGCCCGATCAAGCCGACGCTCGAAGACGTGTTCGTTACCTTGACCCGAAGCAGGGATCTGGAAAGAAATGGCCAATAGCATTGCGGGCGCTCGAACCAACGGATCCGACAGATTTGACCGATCAGACGGATCCGACGGATCTCTTATTGATTGGAGCCTGATGTCTTGTTTAAAGGACTGACCAGCATCGTCTACAAGGAAACCATCCACGTCTTCCGGGATCCGAAGACGCTGGTGCTGATGCTGCTTGTTCCGAGCATTCAACTGACCGTGTTCGGCTACGCGATCGATCTCGACATCAAGCACATTGCCACGGCGGTCTACAATCTCGACGGCCGCCAGCAAAGCCGAGAACTCGTGGACGCGTTTACCAACACGGGCACTTTCGACGTCACGGAAACGCCGCAATCCGACGCGGCGTTGTTCGAGTCCATCGTGGCGGGCCGGGCCCAAGTCGGCATCAAAATTCCGCCGGACTATACCGACAAACTCCTTGCGGGCGAAAGCGTGGCCGTGCAAGTCCTCGTGGACGGCAGCAATTCCAATGTCGCCATGCAGGCGCTCAATGTGAGCAACGCAATCGCCTTGCGACGTTCGCTGGCCATCGCGGGCCGGACAGTGGGCATGGACCAAGTCCCGATTGAAGCGCGCACGCGCGTGCTATTCAATCCCGACATGAAAACGGCCAATTTCATGGTGCCGGGGCTTGCCGGCCTTGTCATGCAACTGGTCACCATGATCCTCACCGCGTTCGCCATCGTGCGCGAAAAGGAAAACGGCACGCTCGAACAACTCATGGTGACGCCGGTTTCGCGATTCGGCCTTATGCTGGGCAAACTTATCCCGTTTTTTGTCATAGGCGGATTCGAAACGGCGCTTGTCCTTGGGCTTATGCGGTTCCTGTTCGGCGTGCCCATTCAAGGAAGCCTTGGGTTGCTCGCGTTGTTCTCGGCGCCGTTCTTGTTCACGGCGCTGGGCTTCGGACTTCTTGTTTCGATCCTTTCAACAACACAAATTCAGGCCGTCCAAGTCGCTTTTCTAATCATTCTTCCGTCGGTGCTCCTGTCGGGTTTCATCTTTCCGCAGGAAACGATGCCCACGCCGATTTACGTCCTTGCACAAGGCATACCCCTGACGTATTACATCCGCATCCTGCGCGGGATCATCATTCGCGGCGCAGGCTTCGCCGAACTCTGGCAACCCGCGCTTATCCTGGTCGGCATGGGTGTCGTCCTTCTCACGATTTGCGCGATGCGTTTCCGGAAAACACTTTCATAAGAGGGGCTTTTTCCGATAGAATGACAATTGGCGATCGGCGCCAGAATAGCCAAAAACGAGGGCAAATCCAATGAATACGGACACGGACAAATTATGGCACCATTTGGCGGCCGCCAACGTACTCGAATTACTGGAAACCGATGCCGAGCACGGACTCGATGCGGCCGAGGCGGCCCGGCGGCAGGAACGCCATGGACGCAATGCGCTTACCCCTTCAAAAGGCCAAAGCGCCCTTGTCCGTTTTTTGCTGCAATTCAACCAGCCATTGGTCTACATCCTGCTGGCGGCTGCCCTGATTACCGCGGGATTACAGGAGTGGATCGATTCGGGCGTCATTTTCGGCGTCGTCCTGGTCAACGCAATCATTGGATTTGTCCAGGAGTCGAAAGCCGTCAAGGCCATTCAGGCGCTGGCCCATGCGATGACAAGCGATGCGACGGTGATTCGCGGAGGAGAAAAAAAGACGATTCCCGCCGCGGAATTGACTCTGGGCGACGTGGTCGTGCTGCAATCCGGCGACAAGGTGCCCGCCGATCTGCGGTTGTTGCACTCGCGGGAATTGCAGGTTGACGAATCGGCGCTTACCGGCGAATCGGTCCCGGTCGAAAAACACACACGCGAACTCGAACCCGACACCGTGCTCGCCGATCGCAACAACATGGCCTATTCGTCAACCCTGGTCACATACGGAACCGGCCGGGGCGTGGTTGTCGCCATCGGGGATCATACGGAAATCGGCCGGATCAACGAGTTGATCGCGTCCGCCGATGTCCTCGCCACCCCCCTGACCAAGCGCATCGCGCATTTCAGCCATGTGTTGCTGTACGTGATATTGGCCATGGCCGCCGCGACCTTCGCGGTGGGCCTGCTGCGCGGCGAGGCATGGCTCGACATGTTCATGGCTGCCGTGGCGCTTGCCGTCGGCGCCATTCCGGAGGGATTGCCCGCCGCCATGACCATTACCCTGGCCATCGGCGTGTCCAAGATGGCCCGGCGAAACGCCATCATCCGCAAATTGCCCGCGGTCGAAACACTGGGCAGCACGACGGTCATCTGTTCGGACAAAACCGGCACCCTCACCCAGAACGAAATGACCGTCCAGCAGGTTTACGCCGGCAACACGACCTATTTTGTGTCGGGTGTGGGCTATGCGCCGGAAGGGACGCTTTCCACGGAAAACGCCGATCATGTGGATGCCGGAACAAACACGGCGTTGATGGAGTGCCTCCACGCGGGAGCGCTTTGCAACGATTCCCGCGTGAACAAGACCGGCGACGGCTGGCGCATCGAGGGCGATCCCACCGAAGCCGCCCTGATTACGGCGGCGCGCAAGGCGGGGATTGATCCGCAAACGCTGCAACGCCGATTTCCCCGCGTTGACGCCATTCCATTCGAATCCGAATATCAGTACATGGCCACACTCCACCATGCGGACGAGGGAAAAAACCGAATCGTTTACATGAAAGGTTCGGTCGAAAGCATCCTTTCGCGTTGCACAACGGCGATGAATGCATCGGGCCAATCCGTCGCGTTGGATCCGGCGGCAATCCATGCGCAGGTGAACGCCATGGCCTCGCGCGGCCTGCGGGTGCTGGCATTTGCGCGGCTCGACATGGCGCCCGGAACGAATGACATCCGTCATGAGACCGTCCGCGGGAACTTGACGTTCCTTGGGCTTCAAGCCATGATTGATCCGCCGCGTCCCGAAGCCGTCGCCTCCGTTCGCGCATGCCGGCGCGCGGGCATCGAAGTGAAGATGATTACGGGCGATCACGCCGGCACCGCAGTCGCCATCGCCCGCGAAATCGGATTGGGACGCAGCGGCGAAACCGGGACGCCGCCCTCCGCGTTGACGGGCAAGGAACTGGCCGCGCTTTCCGATGCGGAACTGGCCGCGGGCGCGCATGAAAATTCCGTGTTCGCCCGCGTGGCGCCTGAACAGAAACTCCGGCTGGTGCAGGCGCTTCAATCCAGGGGACATGTAGTCGCCATGACAGGCGACGGGGTGAACGACGCGCCGGCGTTGCGGCAGGCCGATATCGGGGTGGCCATGGGCATCACGGGCACGGAAGTCGCCAAGGAAGCCGCCGACATGGTCCTGACGGACGATAACTTCTCCTCGATCGAGGCGGCGGTCGAGGAAGGCCGGGGCGTTTATGAAAATCTGGTGAAGTTCATTACATGGACCCTTCCCACCAACCTCGGCGAAGGGTTGGTCATTCTCGCGGCGATCATCGCAGGCCAGACCTTGCCAATCCTTCCCGTTCAGATCCTGTGGATCAACATGACCACCGCCGTTTTGCTGGGCTTGATGCTCGCTTTTGAACCCAAGGAACCCGGCATCATGGCCCAGCCTCCCCGGGATCCCGGCAGCCCGATTCTAACCAAAACACTGCTGGTCCGCATCATGCTCGTCGGCTTCTTGTTGTTGGCTGGGGCATTCGGTATGTTCGAATGGGAGATGTTCCAGGGCGAATCCGAGGCCAAAGCCCGGACCGTCGCGGTCAATGTGTTCGTTTTTGGCGAACTCTTTTATCTTTTCAATTGCCGCTCGTTGCGTTACTCGATGTTTCGGCTGGGCGTGTTTTCCAATCCATGGATACTGGTTGGCGTTTCGATCATGACCATCCTGCAAGTCATGTTTACCCACCTTCCCTTTATGAACCGGCTTTTTGGCAGCGAAGCCATCGGTGTTGCAGAATGGGCCGTCGTCATTGCGACGGGATTCGTCGTCTACTGCGTTGTGGGGCTTGAGAAATGGATGCGTGTCAAAACGTCTTCCATCCCGGACAAGCCTCCCTTGGCCAATGGCGCATGAATGCCCGGCGGATAATGCCATGACCAAATACCGGTGGGTGGATACGCACTGCCATTTGCAGCATGAAGCGTTCGACGCCGATCGCGACGCCGTATTGGAACGCTCGCTGGCGGAACTGGATTGGATTGTGGTCATCGGCGACAGCGTCGCTTCGAGCGAACGGGGCTGCGGACTGGTTCGCGCGGGCGTTTACGCCACCGCCGGCATTCATCCGCATGAAGCGAAACACGCCGATGCGGCCGCGCTGGCCGCCATCGAAGCCATGGCGCGGCGCGAAAGAGTCTGCGCGATCGGCGAAATCGGACTCGATTATCACTACGATTTCTCGCCGCGCGCGGACCAACGCCGCGCATTCGCCGCACAACTGGACATGGCCGCCCGGCTCGGCCTGCCTGTCGTCATTCACTGTCGCGAGGCGGAAGACGATCTCGCGGCCATCATTGAGTCCGCATCCTCGAAACCGTGCGGTGTCATGCACTGTTTCGGCGGCGACGCCGCATTTGCCGGACGCTGCTTGGATTGGGGATTGTATGTTTCCTTCGCGGGAAACGCGACCTATCCAAAAGCGCAGCCGTTGCGCGAGGCGGCGGCCGTCGTTCCGGTCGAACGCCTGCTGGTCGAAACCGACAGCCCCTATCTGGCGCCGCAGCCGCTACGCGGCAAGCGGTGCGAGCCCTTGCATGTGCGTTACACCGGCGAAGCCGTCGCGCAAATCAAGGGCATCCCGCCGGAAACCCTGGCGGGACATATCAGGGAAAACGCCATGCGCGCGTTACGGCTCAGTGTGCCGCCCCCATCTGCCGGAACATGAAATAGGCCGCGCCCACAAGACAGAGTCCCGCCCAGACAAAATCCCACTTGAGTTCCTCGCGCATGTACGCCACGGAGAAAACGGCAAATACGCCCATCGTGATGATTTCCTGCAGCACCTTGAGCTGCGCCAGCGAAAAAAACTGAAACCCGATTCGGTTCGCGGGCACTTGCAGGCAATACTCGAAAAAAGCCACGCCCCAACTCAGCGCGATGACCATTGGCAAAGTCTTGTGCCGGAAATCCTTCAAATGACCATACCACGCATAGGTCATAAAGAAATTTGAACACACCAACAACACTATTGTAGACAATCTGCTCATCGAATCGGCCTTTGGGAAGAATTCCTTTGGGGAGGGAATCTTACAAAACCGGATGCGCAGCCATCAAATGTTTGGCGCGAACCAACCGCAATGGCCTTAGTCTTGGGCTTCAAACGCGCGAAGATCCCCGTCGCTGTTGAAATTTTTCCAGATGTCCCGCAATCTGTCGGGGATATCGGCCGTGTAAACGTGCGGAAAATCAACCAGGGATCGGGGGCCGTCAACTTTCTCGATGAAGGAGGCCGCGCGAAAATCGTACAGGGCAAACAGCGGTTCGACCCGATCGGGACCGCTCCAGGGCATGACAGCCCAGCGTCCGGGGGCGCGATGTCCCAGTAGCCATGCGACGGCCTCTGCATTGACTAAAGGCATGTCGCAGGCCACGAACAACCAGGAAGCCAGCGGATCCCAGCGCATGGCCGCGCGCATGCCCGCTATCGGACCGGAACTCCCGGCCGCATCCGCCAGGCGCGGCAACCCGTGCAGGGCCGGGGGCAATTCGCCTTTCCCCAAGACAACAACGGAATCCGCATGTCCGGCGAGGGATGCGGCGATGCGCTCCATCCAGGTTGCGCCGCCCTGTTCGATCAGATGCTTGGGCCGGCCCATGCGGGATGATTGGCCGCCGATAAGAATGCCCGCATGCACGGGAGCGCCGAGCCATTGTTTTTCCATCCAGGAATGGATAAAGGCATAAATGCGTTCCAGGCGCGGATCGGCGCGCTTCAGATCCATGATGGCGTCGCTTGCTTCCGGCGGCGGCGGATCGTCCGCTTCGCCCCGCAGCCAAATCTTCGCCTGAATCGGGGTCTTTTTGTGCCCTTCCACCAACACCAGATCGTGCGACTTGAGCAGATGGATCGCGGCGGCTTCGAGGTCCCATGCGCGTTCCGGCGGCACACGAAGAAAGGCCTCGTTGGGTCCGTGCGCGATGACCGTCGCGCCCGCCTGGAAAAACCGGTCGCTGTCCTTTCCGGGACGATCCACGTGCAGGCCATGGGTGTCGTGTTTGATCACGGCGACCGTCAACCCGTCGGCGATCAAACGCGGAATCAGTTGTTCGATGACCGTCGTTTTCCCCGAACCGCTGTATCCCGTGATCAGCAGCACCGGCAAGCGCGCCAAGACGTTTTCATCCATAGCGCGACCTCCATTGAAATCGGCCGGACAGCACACAATCGGCGCCAACGATCTTCATGTTCATTCACTCTGCGTTCCGGCAACCGATACCACCGTGGACACGGCGGTCATACGCCGGGCGGCCGCCGTCAACACCGTGCCCGCAATCGTTCCAATCACGAATCCATTGGGCACGGCGGCGGCCAGTATACCCACCAGCACGGCCACCTTCCAGCCGAGGGGGTCGTCGGCCAGCGTTTTCAGGCGGGCCATCAGGACAAAGCCCTCGCGCGCCAGGATAACCCCCAGAATCGGCAGCGGGAAAAACGCGAGCACATTGTGCGCCCCCAATGAAATGGCAAGACCAAGGCCCAGATAGAAGGCGCCGTACAGGATGACCGAGCCGCCTGTCCGGCCGCCAAGCGCGTAGTGGCCCGCCAAGCCGCCCGAACCGTGGCACACCGGAACGCCGCCGACAAGCGCCGCGACGATATTGAACAGCGAATAGCCCATTCCAATCTTGCGGACCGTAATCCCGCGTTCGGGAAACCAATCCTCCGCGAGTTGTTGGGTGGCAAGGATCGAATTGCCCAGTGAAAGCGGTATCTGTGGCAAGGCGAGCAGCAGGAATCCTGTCCAGACGTCGCTTGGCAAAGGAATGCGCCAACTGTCGGCAATGCCGGATACGGTCCACTTCGTAGAAAACGGCACGCCTCCCCAAAGAACCGCACCGGCGCCTAAAACGATCAAGAGCACGCCCACGGGCACACGGGTTTGGCCGGCCAAGGAAAGCATGAGCGCGGCGGCGGCCAAAGCCAGCAGCCAGCCCTCCCAACCCTGGCCGCCCACGTATTGTTGCAACGCCAGCAGGCACAGTTTGAGGCCCAAACCGAACTGGATGCCGCGCACCACGGATCCCGGGATCAACCGCGCGAGCGCCTGCAACCCTCCGGAAAGCGTCAGCACCAACATGGCGAGGCCGATCGCCAAGCCCGAACCCACGATGATATTGTACGAAATGCCTTGGGCGATCACTAGCACGGCCACCGCTTTCAGGGGCTGGATCGCCATCGGTATCCGGTAGATCCAGCCCGATGCCATCTGCAATACGCCGAAGACGATCAATACCCGCACGGGCGGCATGCCGGAAACCATCAACATGCCCGCAAGAAGCGGAAGATCCGTTCCGATATCGCCAAATGCGCCCGACCATTCCCGCAATCCGAAGGAAATACCGCTTCTTTGGCTTCGGGATTTCACGTCCATTGTTTTCGCGCATCCAGACACGCCTTATCCTCCGACGTTCGCCATACAATCGGTGCCGGTTTGAAACATTGCACCCTGTTTCATGGCAAACGCCCTGCCGATACTCCGGGCCAGCAACGAATGGTCTCCACGGGCCGCAACCGACAGCGCCGCCGCAAGCGGAAGACGGCGCCCACGGGCAAGGCATCCAATCAGTTCGCCGCCCACCGTGATTCGCACGCGGCGGCAGCCGCCGCAAAATGGGTGGCTGGCCGGCGAAATGAATCCGCAGACGGTGGCGCGGCCGCTTGCATCGGACACTTTCCAGTTTCGACTGCTCGAATCTTGCGCGTCAATCATGGGCTGCCACAAACAACAATCCCCGAGCCGTTCCCGAACCTCGTCCGAAGAGACGAATCGTTCATGAAATTCCGTTCGCGCCACGCCGATGGGCATCAATTCGAGAAAACGGACATGGCAACCGGTTTCCAATCCGAACCGCAGGATATCGCTCACTTCCCCGTCGTTGATGCCGCGCATGACGACCATGTTCAACTTGATGGGACGAAGATCCGCGTCCATGGCGGCCCGAATGCCCCGCAGCGTTGCTTCCAGCCGGCCGCCGTGCGTGATCCCGGCAAACACACCGGGACGCATCGAATCCAAGCTGATGTTCACACGATGAAGACCGGCCTGCCGAAGGGCGATCGCCTTTCCGGCCAGCAACTGGGCATTTGTCGTCAGGGCGATGTCGGGTATGCCGAGATCGGCGGCGGACCGTATCATGGACACGATGTCGCGGCGAAGCAGCGGCTCTCCGCCGGTAAAGCGCAGTTTACGAATGCCGAATTCGTCGTGAAGCGCATGCAACAGCAACCGGATCGCTTCGGCGTCAAGCGCCGGGCCGGAACATGGCGGCATGCAGCCGCCTTGCGGTAGACAATACCGGCATCGAAGCTGGCATTGTTCCGTGACGGAAAGCCGCACCGCGAGATCGCGAAAAACGCCGCCGGTCATTCAGCCTCCTCCTCTGCCGATGCGCGTTCAAGCGCATCCAGCAGCGCCTCCAGATGGCCGCCCATCTCCGCGACCGCGGCGGAGCCCGCGCGGATCGCCTCTCTGGACTGGATAAAGGGCGCGGGTTGGATTTCGTGTCCGCAGTTCTCAAGCATGGCCTCAATGCCGTCTGCGGTGTATTCGAGATGGAATTGGAGACCCGCCACATGTCGGCCATATGAAAAAGCCTGATGGGCGCATGCTTCCGAGGCCGCGGTATGGATGGCTCCGGGGGGAATGTCGAAGGTCTCGCCGTGCCAGTGAAATGCCGGAAAAGTCGCGGGCAGCGCGTTGAACGGCGCTGATGTCCGTCCGGAATCCGTCAGCGCGACCGGAAACCAGCCGATTTCCTTGTGGGCGTTTTTGTGCACCTTTCCGCCGAGCACTTCGGCGATCAATTGCGCGCCGAGGCATATCCCAAGGACAGTGCGGCCGAGTCGGATCGCCTCGCGGATAAACGCCTTCTCCTGCGCCAGCCAGGGATAGTCCTGTTCGTCGTGGACGCTCATCGGGCCGCCCATGATCGCCAGCCAGTCAATCTCGCGGGGATCCGGCAGGGATTCGTTCAGCCAGAAACGCGTTTTCGTGACGGCGAAGCCTTTTCGGACGGCCCACGGCTCGATGGCGCCGGGCCCTTCAAAGGGAACATGCAGCAGGAAGTGCATCCGCATCGAATCAACTCCCGGCCATTCCCAGCCCGGCCTCGACGCGGCACGCGGCCGGCGCGCAGTCGTTCGTGGCGTGTTCCGTGCCAGCGTTTTCCACGCTTTCAAGCAGCAGCGTCGCCGCTTGCGCGAGATACGGGATCGCGCCTTCCGAGAGCCGCTCGGCCAAGGGTTGAATGATTGGCGCCAATTGAACCGTGATGAATTGTCGGGCCGCATCCCGTGTGATTTCGGCATGCTCGATATCGCCCCGCGCAACGGCATACGCTTCCTTTAGGCGCAGATAGGCCACGAAACCCGTTTCGATCGCGACATGATCCGGCGCTTCGCAAAGTGCCGGCAAATAACCGAACGCCTGATATTGTGCGGCCAGTTCCGCGAGCCGCTGGCCGGGTTGAATGGCCCGATCGTACGTCACGGCGCGGGGGCTGGCCGGACCGCCGGGACCCAACGTGCCGTGGTACAGCCCGGGCGATGCTTCTTCGATGGCCAACGCCGCCACAGCCTGATAATCCGGATCGCCGATTTCGCGGGCGATGTTTTCGACCTGTTCGCGCCAAGTGCCTTCCGGCGGTTCGAATAACAGGCCGAGCAGCCGCCAGCGCGCGGCATCGCGAAACAGGTTTTCGATTGAAACTTCACTCTCCGGCGCTTCCATCATGGCTTTTTACCCGTGAACGCCAAGGGCGCCCAATCCGTGCGCATCTTACGCGAACCGACTTCATCCTTGCCGCCGTCCCAGATCGCGAACGCCACTTGCGATAGTGCGGGTCCGAGCACGGGAACGGGCAGCGGACGCACAATCACCACGGTCCAACCCTTTGCGGTACGTTGACCGCGCCCCGTGGACTGTACCTCGGCCGGGTCAACAGGCGTCAGGCTTCCCGGTCCTTCGGCGATCAAGTCCTGCACCGGCGCGTTGGGCGGGGCATCCATCTGGCTGCCTTCGGCATGGGACGGGGCGTAACGGGCGGCGGCGGCGGCCTTCACGGCGGGATCTTTTTCCAGGACAGGCGCCTCGAATGGGTAATGGTCCGGCGTCGCGTTGGGATACAAGTCCTTGAGCGAACCGAGGCGTCCGTCAGCGACGGCCTGCCAGAATGCGCGCCAGAAGGTGATGGCCACGGGCTTGCCCGGTTCGCCCATTTGGGCGGACGGCGCATCCGCACCCGTGCCGGCCGGCATTTGCACCGCGCAGGCATCGCTGAAATGGGCCGACTGCGGCAAATCGTTGGGTGTGGCGTCATCCCATTCCAGCCGAAAAGCCACTTGGCGCCCGTCCGTCAGAGCCTTGACGCGAACTTCTGGCACGGAAGGTTTCGTCAAACCCGGTTCGACCACATCCTGCGGGATGAGCGCCGCCGGAAATGCCGCCACGGCGTCCCATTGGGGATCTTGGGGATCGCCGGGAATCCGATCCGTGTTCACGGCGGTCACCTGCGTGGGTATGGCTGGAGCGGGCGGCTGCTTCGCGCCGCAACCGGCAGCGCTTACCACCGTCAAAACGGCCCATGCGCTGGATCTCCAAAGGGTCCGAAGAACGGAAAAATACCGCATTAAAACAATCTCCTCAAGGAATGTTCGTGCGGATGACGCCGTACTTGGCGTCAAACGCTTCGCGAACGTGTACTGCTTCCGTCAATGGCACGCGCACGATTTCCGCGCCGGCCGGATCCCATCCGCCGACGGTTTCCCCGTCACGGCGCCATCGGGCCACCAGGTTGCGTGTCGATCCGAAAAGAACCAGTAGACTCGCCAAATCCATGTCGCCCGAAGCCATGCCGCGATAGGCTTCCACCGCGGCGGGCGCGCCCGGTCCGAAAAGTTGCTCCAAGAATCCACGGGGCGCATGGATGGGCGGAATGTAGTAGACGTTCGGTTCGAGGCCCAATTGCGGCAGGAGCGGCAGCGCCACCTTCCGAATGTGGACCAGATAGTCAATCGGATTGTCCGGTTTGGCCTCTTCGGGTTTCGAGAGAAAACCCGCCATGCGTATCTTGCCGATGCAGTTCTCGAAACATTGCGGCTGGAGGCCGCCTTCAATCTTCGGGAAACAGGCGATGCACTTTTCGGAGGTTCCGCCCAAGGCATTGAAGAAGGTTTTTTTGTATGGACATGCGCGGACGCATTCGCGATAGCCCCGGCACCGCTTCTGATCGAGCAACACGATGCCGTCCTCCTGCCGTTTGTAGATCGAAGCACGCGGACATGACGCCAGGCATGCCGGATAGGTGCAGTGATTGCAAATCCGGGGCAGGTAGAAAAACCAGTTCATGTGCGGTAATTGAAGACCGGCGCCACGATCCACGGCGCCCGTGCAGTCGTCCTCGCCGACGTTGGCATAGGCGTAGTCGAGATCGTCGGGACGCCAGCCCAGGACCCGTTCGCCCGCGGGCGCATTTTCGAAGATCGTGCGGCCCGCATAGACGCCGCCCTTCCAGGGTTGCTCTCCGAGCATTTCGAGCAATTTCACGTCCCAGCCCAACGGATAGAACCCGTAGGGTTTCGACTCGACATTGTTCCAGAGCATGTACTCTTGGCCTCGACCGGAGGTCCAGGTAGTCTTGCAGGCCAGGGTGCAGGTCTGGCATGCGATGCATTTATTGATGTCGAATACGGCGGCGAATTGTTTTTTCGGACGATTCTCCGGGTACCAGTAGTCCATTTCCCGATTCAGTTGCCAGTTGAACACGCGCGCCATGATTACAACTCCTTCTTTCCGTCGTCGGAGCCGGCGCGGATGAATCCGCCGGCCAAATACGCCTTCATGGACTCCGTTTCATAGCGCGGCCTGAATCCCAAGGCCGCCGGCCTCCAGAGCGTTTCGCCCTCCATGCCGCCCGGTTCCGCCTTGGTGAATTTGACGATAGCCTCGCGCGGCGCTCCGGTGGGACAATGCACATCAGGCAGGAAGCCTTTTCCGATGGTCTGGCCGAACATTTCCTTGCGCACGAGCGAATCCGTCATCCAAGTAGGCTTGAGCCAGCCGCGCGTGGCCGACTGGTGCGAGCCGGAGCGGAACATCGCCTGGTAGTTCGTGCGCGGGTTCTTCGCGAGGCCGTCCGGGCGCGTCTTGATGCCCTCGACGGATCCGGGCGTCGCGCCATACATGTTGAACCACATGCGTGTGACGCCCCGCGGCGTGCCGGGATAGTACCGCGCACGGCAGATCAGGCGGGAAAACTCGTAATCACGCGCATTGTTCTGCCACCCGCGAAACGGGCGATCTTCCGGATCGCCATCCACCCAGACGTAATCGCCGTCCTCGATGCCCAGTTCGCGCGCATCGTCGGGGTTGATGTCCACATAGCCTTCCGTCACGAAGGGCTTTCGCTTGTCTCGGCGATAGATGTCGCCGAAAGGTCCGAACAGGATGGCGACCATGTCCGTGTCAATCGGCGTCGTATGGGCGCCATGCCGGTATTTCGGGGTGTGGAAGATGAACCGGTAGCCCTCGGCGGCGCGAGGATGGGCGGTGGCGCGGGTTTCCTCCCACGTCAGGACCACATTGCGTCCGCAGCGCGTCTCGCACGAGAGGTCCGTCCGCTCCACGCCGTAAATCTCAGGTCCTGCGGGCCGGATCACTTCGTGTTTGGGCGCGACGATGACGTTGGGTTCATAGAATGTCGAATCCACCGGTTCGCGATGTACGGGCAGATTTTCACCGGCCTCGATGAATTCGTCTTCCTCGCGGTAGAGTTCGAGGCGTCCGCTCATGGTATACCACGGCTTCGAATCCTCGATTTGATCGTACCCCACGACTTTCGGCGAGGTGCGGCTGTTCAGAATCGCGGGGATCCCTTCACGCGCCTTCGCTTCAAGTTCTTCGATCTTGAACCCCTTCGTATTGGTCGAATTATCGAGGATCCGCTGCAAGTACACTTCGACGCGATTCTCCGTTACGAACTTGAACATGTCCTTGAAGCGCGTGTCACCGGTCAGATCTGCCAATTTGCCCGCCACGAGCGCCAGCACTTCGATGTCGCCCAGTGTGTTGAATATCCGCGAAAGCGGCGTGCGGGGAAAGACCTGCAGGAACGGATTGGTAACCGATGCGGTCATGTCGGGATACTTGAGTTCCGCCCACGAGTCCACGCCGAAGACCACGTCGGCCCATTCGCAGGAAGGCGACCACCACCATTCGTTGACGGCGATCATTTCGATGCGCGGCAGCACATTGACGACCGTGTTGTAGTGCCACTTGACGTTGCCGAGGATCGAGTTGGCGTTCGCAAACCACATGGCCTTGGTGGGCGTGGGCATGTGCGTGGAGCCCGTCAGCAGCCGGTTGCCGACCCGGAGGGGATGATCCTCGTGATTGTAATAATGGGCGGATTCGGCCCGCCAATACTGCTTGGGCCGGGCCTTTTTGGCGGGATCCAGTTCGATGTCGAACGGATCCTCGGCGATGTATTGCCCGGATCCGTTGAAAAGCGCCGTCCGGTAGTTGCCCGCATAGGAGCCGACGTTTCCGCCGATACGGCCCACATTGCCCGTCAGCGCGGCCAGCAGGAAAATGGCGCGATCCTTGTTGTCGTTGTTGAAAAACTGGTTGGGACCCATGCCTATCGCAAACAACGTCGTGCCCGGCGCCTGTGCGAAATGCCGCGCCAGCGCCTCGACGGTCGCGGCAGGCGCCCACGTCAATTCCTCGACGGTCTTGGGATCGAAATGGGCGGCATACCCCTTCACGAGGTCGAATACCGGACGGCACGTCACGGTGGACCCGTCGGCCAGCGTAACGTCCAGCCTCCCTTCGAGAAGCGGATCGGCCACCGCGGACAATGCGCCGACCTGATCGCGCGTGATCGGCTTGGGCGCGCCCGCGGCCTGATCCCAGTACACGAAATCGCCCCAATCCGCCCGCATCTTTCCCGGAATCTGCGTTTCTTTCTGCGCGCCGGGCGGTGACGGCGCCTCGCCGTCGGCCAACACCTGGGTCGCGTTGCCCAACGCGGCCAAATCGGATCCGAACACATCCTTGGCGCGAAGGTATTTCAGGTTGTCCATGCGGACCAAGAGCGGCAGATCGGTCCACCGTTTTACATACTCCTTGTCGAACAGATTCTCTTTCAGCAGTACATGCGCGAAACCCAACGCCAAGGCCGGCGTCGTGCCGGGCCGAACCACCACGACGTCGTCGCCCTTGCTGGCCGTGGCCGAATACTCGCAGGCAATGACCACCACGCGGGTGCCCTTCATGCGCGCCTCGGTCAGCCAATGCGCGTCGGGCATCTTGGTGGCGATCCAGTTCATGCCCCAGACCACGACGGTCTTGGCGTGTTCGACGGCGCTGAGATCGAATTCGACGGTCTGCTGGCCGGTGACCATGGGATGCCCGGGCGGCAGATCCGTGTGCCAACTGTAATTGTCGAAACCGCGCGCGCCCAAGGCCTTGTCCGGGCCGACCTTGCGGATCGCGGCGTCGAGCAGGGCAATGGCGTTGGCCATTCGGTACATGCCGAACACGCGCGTGATACCGAGAAGCGGCATGCCTCCGCGCAGTTTGAGGGTCTGGGTGCCGGCCCCTTTGGTCGCCTGGACGGTGGCCTCGTCGTAATGCTGCTCCAGCAGACGTTTCTGTCCTTCCTCGCCCGAATAATTCTCGGCGATGTTCTTGAGTGCGGCGGCGACAATGCCGGCGGCCTCGTCGTGCGGCACGCGGATCCACTCATCGCGTCCCCGATTGAAGAATTGAACGGGCGGCAGGCCGTTGGCCTCGCGCGGAAAACCGGCCTTGAACCATTCCATGAAGCCCGCGCGCACCATGCACTGGTTGACACGGCGATCCCCGTAGAAGCGCCTCGTCAACGCCAAACCCTTTTGGCAGCAGCGCGGATCCCATCGATGGGACATGGTCCGCCCTTCGACGTCCTGTGCTTCGCCATAGCGCATGGTGGGGCCGATTCTTACCAGCACACCCGATCGCACGTACCCGTGAAGCAGGCAGTTGTGCGTGTCGTTCGGCGCGCATAGAAACGTGAACTTGTCGTCGTAGTTCCACAAGTCCCGATAGGCCTTTTCCCATCCGCGATCCGGGTAGGCCGACAAGGGATCGGAAACGGCTTCCAATCCCCATGCGCGGCTGGCCGAGGCCGCCAAGGCCCCGAATCCGGCGGCGGCGGCGTTCGACAGAAATTCCCGGCGCGATAAGCCTTTCTTACTCATTTCGTGTCCTCCCATGAGCGGATAAACCAGACAATGCTTTCGATTTCCCGGGGCGTAAGCGCCGGATGCGTGGGCGAGGCCTGGGCAAATCCCTGCATCTTGGTGCCGCGTCGTCCCTTGGAAATGGTGGTGACAAGGTAGGTGTCGGTGGCGCTCCGCAACAGTCCGGGATCGTTCAGGGCTAGGCCTTCGCCGCCCTCGCCGCCCGTTCCGTGGCATCCCGCGCAATTCGCCATGTAGAGTTCGTTTCCAGGGCGAATGCCGGGCGCAGGGGCGGCGACCCACCGGGCGGGTTTTTCGTCCTCGGGTTCGGGTTGGCCGGCCCGTTCCCGCAGCGCGGTGATAATCGCATCTATTTCATCCGGACGCAGCCCGCCTTTCTTTTCACCCCACGCCGGCATGCGGCGGCCGGGGCGTCCCTGCGTGACGGCCGTCCGGATGAATGCGTCGGGCGCGGCGGCCAGAAAGTCCGAGCCGCCGATGGCGGGATAGGATTTCAGGCCGCGATAGCGTATGCCTTGGCCTTCGGAACCGTGGCACGCCGCGCAAAAACTTGTGAAAAGCGTCCAGCCGTCCGTCGCGAATTCCCGTTCGCCGAGCCGCTCGGTGCGGACGCGATCCTTGGGCCAGAGCGCGGGCGACACGACGCCGCGGCGAAGCGAAAGCAGGTAAAGCGTCAAGAGGTTGGCCTTTTCCTCGTCCAGACCGAGTTCGGGCATCTGCGAACCGGGCACGACGAGTGCGGGCGCGCGAAGGTGGGCCTTGAACCAGTTGGCCAGGGTCCGATCGCCCGGGACATGGCTGAAATCCAGCCGGCTCGCCTCTTTTTCGCCCACGCGGGTTAGGTCGGGGCCTTCGTCGCCGCCCACGCCCGCGACTTGGTGGCAGCCCAGGCATCCTTCGGAATGGAAAAGGGCCTTGGCTGCAATGAGATCCGGCGCGCCCGTGCGCGTCGCGAGGTATTGCTCCAGGACGTTGCGGTCGGATTCGGGAATCGCAGCCGCGGGATCGTATAAGAAACACGTGCCGTGTTCGGAAACGGAGCGAGTCTTTGCCACGGGGCCCTTGATCCCCGTTTCGGAAAGATCCGGCGCATCGTTTTGCGCCGAACCGCCCGCACCGTCAATGCGATGGCATTCCATGCACCGGTACTGTTCGGCCGCGGCTTTCCCTCGTTCGATCATGGCAAGATTGGGCACCCCCACATAGGTGTGGCAGCCACCGCATCCCGCGTAAAGGTGTGGTTTTTCAATGCGCGGAGACGGCCAGTAGGGCACATGGCCATGCGCGTCGTCTTTTTCCGTGGCGCGGCCTTGGCCGCCGTGGCAGGACACGCAACCGAATTTCTCCGGTGGATGCGTGACGAGAAAATCGCCGGGATGGGTTTTGTGCGGATTGGTCTCGGCGGTCATGCGCGGATCGTCCAGGCCGGTGTGGCACGTCACGCAACGATCCACCACATTCAGTTCCGGCAATACATGCTGCACAATCTCGGTCCGAAACTGGGCGGCCAACGCCTGCTCACGCTCGTTGGATGCCTTTTCATTGAGTATTTTGCCGTATTTTCCGCGTTCGAGGCGCCACGTGGCGAAGACGTTTTCACGCAAAGCCGAGATCGCCAGCAGCACGAGCGTGGCCAGGCTGACGATCAACAGCGCCCATTTGATGCGGCGATCCACTTTTTCAACGTTCAAAGCAGTCACGATTTCTCTCCACGGCCGGGTCCGCGCTCAATGCAACGGCCATTGGCTCTTGCTCCAGTAGAAGTCCCAGTTCGGTCCGCGCAGGTTCGTTCCGACGTAGGTCAGAATCGCGAAGCCCACCAGAAAACAGGTGAACAGCGCGATGGCGCCCATCCGCGTCGAGCGTGCGCGCACGACGACCAAAACGGACCACACGCCGTACGCCGCCGTCAGCAGGCTCCCCGGATTGATGAGGATAATGACGATCTGCGGGATATTGGGAAACCAGTTCCGCAACCAGCCGAAGTTTACGGGGACCGCCACCGCGGCCACGGCCAGCGCCGCGCCCACCACGATGGACAGCAGCATGACGCGGATGCCCCGGCTTCCACTGAACCATACGCCCGACGGTTCCCGCTCACGATCCAGGTACGGAATGAGCGCAAGACCGATCACGACGATGGTGGGCACCACAATGCCGCCGACCAGCGCCGAATAGGAAACCATTTCCTGCAGACCGAGAAAGTACCAAGGCGCCTTGGCGGGATTTTCAGGCACGGCCGGATTGGCCAGTTCACGCAGGGGCGCGTCGAACACCAGGCCGAGCGCCACGCATATCAGCATGTTGACCATGAAAATCAGCAGTTCCGCCCGCATCAGATAGGGCCATGCGGGCACGGTTTCGTCCATCGTCTTGCCGGTGTGCGGCGAGGAACCCTTGACCACCGCCATCAGCCCGTAGGTTTTGTCGGGCTGATCCTGCGGGGCCAGCGCCGACGGCGCCATCGTGCCCACACCCTTGCCCGCCGGCGTCGGCGTGCCCGCCGGATGCGCGAGACCGCCATCCTTGCGGATGCGCCATATATGGACGCCGATCACGGCGCCGAACACGATGGGCAGCAACATGACATGCAGCAGGTAAAACCGGGTGAGGGCCTCCTGGCCCACGGTCGAAGCGCCCAGCAGCAACTCCTTCTGGATATCGCCGAGATAGAACGCGGGCGGAAGCCCCAACGCGTGCGCCAGTTCATTCGGTGACGCGGCGATGTTCGCTCCGATCGTGATGGCCCAATACGCCAGTTGATCCCACGGCAGCAGGTAGCCCGTGAAGGAAAACATCAGGGTAATCACGAAGAGCATCATCCCCACCACCCAGTTGAATTCGCGGGGAGCCTTGTAGGCCGCGGTATAGAACACGCGGGCCATGTGAAGGAACGCCATGGCCACCATCAAGTGGGCCGCCCAGCGGTGGATGTTGCGGATGAAGCGTCCCGTGGGAACCACGTAATGGAGATCTTTGATCGAATCGTAGGCAAGATCCGTCGAGGCTTTGTAATAGACCATCAACAGAATCCCCGTAACGGTGAGGATAAGAAATTGCGCCACGAGCGAAACGCCCAGCCCCCATGTCGTCCGAAGCCGCAGCGTGTCCCGATGAATCCGCGTCGCGTGAATGTGGAGAAAGAAATTCCCGAAAACCGTCTGCGATCGCGCGCGATCCGACGTCGGCGCACCGTGCCGGATCAGCGATTCCCGGAAGGTCTGCGGTAATTTCCAGAGATTGTCCAGAAAAGCGCCAAGTCCGTTGGTCATGATCCCTTCGCTCCTCTCATGCCTTGAAAAACCGGTTCGGCGGCGCTTCCCGATCCTTGTCCACGATGAGGCTGCCGTCCGGCGCGTGGGATATTTCGAGCCAGCGCAGCGGACGCGGCGCCGGGCCGCCCACCACCTTGCCGTCATGCGAGAACTGCGAACCATGACAGGGACATTTGAACCCGTCCGGGGATTCCGCGACAATGCATCCGAGATGCGTGCACACCAGCGAAAGCGCCGCCACGCCCTCGTCCGTTGCGACAATGCGCACGTTGTGATCGTGGATGATTTTCACCGTGCCGGGCGGGAACTCCGCGGGATGCCCGGCGCGAAAACGGTGCGACGCTTCGGGAAGCACGCTGGGCTTCGGCAGCCGCGCCATGCCGATGATCGAACCGGCGATGGCGGCCGTGGCCGCTGCGATGCCGGCCCAGTTCAGGAAATCCCGCCTTGGGACTTCCGGAGGGTCTAAACGTCCTGGCATATGCATCTCTCCTCGAAATGAAACGATTCCATCGTAATGGCGCCCGATGGGCACCGGTCGGCGCACAATCCGCATCGAATGCAGCGGGTCTCGTCCTTGAGAATCGCCGAGACATCCAACGTGGAATCCTCTTCCCGCTTTGCGGCCACGATGCGTGCAGCCTCTCCCCCAAGACCATCCGCGGGCACGATGCGCAAACAGGAAACCGGGCACACGTCCACGCATCCCCCGCACAGCAGACAACGGGAACCGTCGAAAATCGTGTTGACGTTGCAGTTCAAACACCGGGAAGCCTCGCGCCGGGCCGCGGCCTCGTCGTAGTTCTGCTCGACAATGCGGTCGTGTCCCTTCAGGCGTTCCTCGACGGGTATCGCCGCCTGTTTGATACGCTGTATCTTTTCGTAGTCCGGTTCACGGTCGAAAGCCGGCATTGGAAAATGCAGTGTCGTGTCTTCAAAGCGGATCGTTCGTCCCGTCAAATGCCGGTATACCGCCCGCGCGACCGCCTTGCCCGAAGCAACCGCATGAATCAGCAGTTTCGGCCCGTGCGCCAAATCCCCTGCCATGAACACATCCGGCGCGGACGTCTCGCCGGTCACGGGATTGCATTCCACCCCCCCGTTCGGCCGCAGCGAAAGCCCGTCGCGTCCGGCGTCAATAAAGCCAAGGTCGTACGATTGCCCTACCGCCAACAGCACGTTGTCGCATGAAATATCGAGCGTCTGCCCGGCGTCGAAAACGGGATTGAAGCGACCCGCCTCGTCGAACACCCGCAGGCATTTCTGAAAACGCACGCCGGTTACCCGGCCCGCCGCATCCTGTAGGATCGCCTGCGGACCCATCCCATGGCACCGAACAATGCCCTCCTCGTCGCCTTCGATTATTTCGACATCGTCCGCCGGCATTTCCTCCAGCGATTCCAGCGAGCATAGATGCACCTGCGCCACGACCGGCTGCCGAAGCGCGGTCCGCGCCGCGTCAATTCCTATCTGGCGCAGGACCGTCCGCCCGACATCGAATGCCACGTTGCCTCCGCCGATGACCACCACCCGGCGGCCCAATTTCGGGGGGCGCCCGACTGCCACATCGCGAAGAAATTCGACGCCGCCGATTACGCCCTGCGCATCAATCCCCGGAACCGGCAAGCGCCGGGAATTCTTCGCTCCCACGGCAATGATTACCGCATCGTGACGGGACCGCAGTTCCGGAAAGGAAATGTCCGCCCCCACACGGCAGTTCGTAACCGCCTTCACGCCCAGCGCCGTAATCACCGCCACCTCGGCCTGTATCACCTCGCGGGACAGACGATACTGCGGCACGCCGACCACCAGCATCCCCGCCAGAAGAGGCTCCATTTCATAAATGGTGACCTCGCAGCCCAACAAAGCGAGGTCGTGGGCCGCCGCCAGACCCGCCGGTCCACCCCCCACGATGCCGACACTTTTGCCGGTTGCGGCGGGAATGTCGCCGCGCATCAGCGATCGCAGCAGGGGCAGGAGTTCTTCCTTCCCCACGCACTCGGCGCCGGAACGATGCCGGGCCGCATCCTTCAGCAAGTCAACAAATCCCTCCGCGCTTAGTCTCCCGGCTTCGGGACCATACCGCTCGCAGGCAAACCGTTTCAGCGCGCGAATCGCCACCGGCCGGTCATAAGAACCCCGGCGGCACGCCGTCTCGCACGGCGCCCCGCAAACACGGCCGCAGATCGAAGCCAGCGGGTTCGGACCCCGCGCTATCAGGTAGGCCCGTTCGTCGTTCCCTTCCGCGATGGCGCGAACATACCCGCGCGCGTCCGTGTGCACGGGACACGCCGCCTGACACTTGATCTGTTCCTTCCAATACTCCGCGGTTGCCGTTCGGATGAACGGCGCGTCGCTCGTCTCGTTCATATCCCTTGCCCGTCCACTGCCTCTCGCCCGGCGGCGCTGCCGCCATGAACTCCACAATAGCCGCCTCGCCTACCCGCTTCGTCGCAAATGATGGATATCTGTATCCATCTTATGTTGGACCATAGTATCCACTATTTACGGGCGAATGTCAAGTCTTTTTTTTCGGTGTTGTTTCCGGGGCCGTTTTCATGAGTCCCTGTGGGCGCCGGACAGGGTATTGACAGAAGCCGCCCAAATCATGGATGATAACATCCATGATTGACGGGCGCCATGCCAAGGGAAAGGAAATCGGATTGTTTCAGTTGTTTTCGAAGAAGTGCGAGTATGTGTTGCGTGCCCTGCTTTGCGCGGCGGGGGACGACGGGACCAAGCGTTTTCGGGCGCGGGACATCTGCAAAAAGGCGCGGATTCCCGAGCCGTACAGCCGCAAGGTGTTTCAGTCGCTGGTGCAGGGCGGCTTTCTTCGCGCGGTGCTGGGTCCGGGCGGCGGCTACGAACTGAAACGCAACCCGTCGCAGATCACCCTGCTCGAAGTCATCCACGCGGTGGATGGCGATCTGACCTTTCGCAAATGCCTGCTCGGCCTGTCGCGGTGCGGCTCTACGCCGTGCGCGTTGCACGCCGTGTGGGGCGGAATTCGTGAGGGATTGATCGCCCGGCTCGATTCGCTGACCCTCTCCGACCTGGTCGGCGTATCGCAACCGGGATCGCGACGCTCCAAGGCCCCCGTTCCGGAACATGCGCGCATGAAGAAAACCGGCAATGCCAAGACCCATGTCCCTGCCAAGGCATCCGGAAAAAGAAAATGAACAATAACAACGATGCGGGTTATCGCGCCAAGGTTACGCCGTTTATTTTCGCCCGCAGATCGTCGAGAGTCCCCTTGAGAATGTACACATCAATTCGGACGGATGCATGGCCATTCTCGTCAAAGGCGCTGGAAGCCGGCGTGTGCTGGCAACGATAATTGGGAAGGGTGTTACAGAACAGATAATCACCGGTTTTCACCGCCGTTGCGCATATCCATTTTCCATCCCTGCTCACACAGGCCATGACCGGCATGTCGGCCGTGGCGGAAGAGATTTCGCGTGAGAGTTCGCTTTGATAACCCTGCCCAGTGGGATGAGGCACAAAAAAGATCATGCTGCGAACGCCGGCATCGGGACATTCCGCAACACTTTTCCATTTCCCGCCCGAAAGAAAATGGATTCGCCGCTGGAGGTCGTCATGCCTGCCATCGAAAAGGCTGTCTCCCAATTGCTGGCACGGATTGACCGAGAGCTGCGGCGGGTTGTCGAAACCCGGCTTCAATTGTGTCGAATACGTGCAGGCGACATGATCCGAATGCGGCTCGAATACCGCGGTAAACACGGCCTCTTCAGTGTCAACAGAATACTTTAACGTTCCATCGGCTTCTTCTTTCCGCCAGTTCAACTGTCCAACGACAAGAGCATGATTCCCCTCGACCAAATGGGGCCAATTTACCATTTCAGGCGCCCATAACCGGCAAAATGCCTCCGGGCAATCGCGACGGCGAATAACAAGAAAACTCCCTTGGCCTTCCGGCTCGAGAGAAATGCCCATTTCCGGAACAGTCTTTTCAGGGGGCGGCATGGATGAATCGCGAACGGACACCCATGCCCTTCGCACCCTTTGCGACTTGTCGGCTGGAGAGGATATTTCCAATGAGACGTCATAGTCTCCGGGCGCGGCATAGACATGTGCGGTATTGGCCTCTTCACTGGTTTGCCCATCGCCGAACTTCCATAACCATTTGTCAATTTCCAAATTACCGGGAAAGGACTGATCAAAGAAAAGAACGGATTCGCCCACGGCGGCCCTTCGGGGTTCGACGCGAAAATCCGCGTATGCTTCGACCGTTTCGACTTGTGCGTTGAATTCCGGTTTTTTTTTGCCGGGATCGGACGCCTGTTCGACCGACGACGCGGACGCTGTTGTCCGCTCCGTCTCGCAGGGCCTAACGGAATGCCGGTCGCAGGACAGCAATGCCGCCAAGACCAACGGGAAGATTATCCGATTTCGCAAGGAAGCAGAACGGCAATCGTTTTTCATTGTTTACCATAATCCCTTTTCGAGTGAGAGCGAATTATATCATAGCCTCTTGAGAGTACCGTGTTCTCGGAGTCGTAAAGGTCCCGGAATGCAACGCCGATTTCCAAATCGGCTTGCTGAAACACGACATGCCGATTGGGAAATCGGCGCTACAAAGCGGCCCTTTTCAATTTCAACTCAAGATCTCGTTGCCTGATCCGACATGAAATTGCCCGGAAATGCCAATCTTCGAGGAAATTCTCATCCTCTTGTCTCAAGAACTCGGCACTCTCAAGATAGCCTGTTTTCAGCCAGAAATATCCTTTCGCAGCTTTCCCTGGGGGATGTGGTGCGGTGATACGTTAGGCGTCTTCAATGCAATAAAGACCCTTATCTCAGCGCATACGAAGATTGATTTCGGCGTAAACGGCCGGATGATCCGACGGCCACCGGCGGCCTGGCTCGTAGACGGTGGCGTCTTGAATCCAGTCAAACACCTCAATCTGTACAGGTCCGGCCACGAAGATATGGTCTATTGTGCGATCGAGATCGGTGTGCCACTGGACTTCTTCATCCTTGTCCGGGGGCATAGCGTTCGTGAGGACGTTTTTGACAGGGGCCCGATCCCGCACATTATCGAAAACCGGCGGCCCCTCGTTCGCGCCTCGAATGTTCCGGTAGCGTTCGGCGCGGACGTCGGTATTGAAATCACCCGTTGCAATGATGGGCACAATTTCGGCAAGCGGCCGGAACGCGCGGGAAAACATGAGCGCGGACGGCTCCTTGTTTTCGCCGTTATTGTCGAAATGGGTATTGACGAAGAGAAACCGGAATCCGTTGCCCTTTTGCCGCAGATACACCCAGTTCACATAGCGCGGCATGGACAGCCGTTTCCAGTTCTGCGCGAAGGGAACGCCGGGTTTCGGGCTAAGCCACATCTGGCCGCTGTCGAGCGCCTCGAAACGATCCTTTCGATAGAACAACGCGCAATCGCCGTATGCCCACGGCCCGAACCGGTAGGTCTCGCACGCATAGTGGGGAAACGCGCCCAATATCGTTTCGATGTCGGCATTCCCGCCGAGTTCCTGCGCGCCAAAAAGATCCGCATCGTATTTCGCGATCAAATCTTTCAGATGCGGCCAGCGCACGTCCCACGTGTCGTAACCCTCCTTTTCGCATACGCGGCACAGCACGTTGTATGTCAGCGTCCTGATTTTTCCGGATTCGCACGGCGCCGCGCCGTCACAAGGGGTTGTCGCGCGATGCGGCGCGGGATCGAAATACGGTTTGCTCCACGATTGCAGAACGAATGCCATCGTATACGGGATGCCGTCGTAGCGGACATATACGGCAACCAATCCGGCGAAGACCAGAAACACGGCAATACGCTTGATCCATCTCATCGTTTTTTACCTTTTGTTATCCGCTGAATGGGATTCTTTCACGTGGTTGACAGATAAAGTAGATGAAGAAAAGGGAATCTCCGCCATTCTTTTCATCTTCCTTGCCCTTGCATTGAATTCATTGTACCGCGCCTTGTGGAGAGATGTTTGAAAATTACGATCCTCTTTCAGCCGTCATCGGATATGGATCTCCGGCATTGGGCGGCGCCGGCCACGACGAGAAAACAAGCCAGCCAGAGTTTCGGGCCGGGCAAGATGCCGCAATAGAAGCAGTTGATGAGGGTTGAAAGGACCGGGGTCAGGTACGACACGGAAACGACGAGAACGATGTTGCCGCGCCGCATGGCGGCGTCCCAGAACGCATAGGCGAGGATCGTGGGGAAAAGGATCGTGGCGGCGAGTCCGGCCAAAACCGGCGCATTCCATGCCGCGGTCTCGTTGACGCAGGGGCGCATTGCGAGAAAAATCACGCCGGCTGCGGCCAGAAAGACAGGCGTCGGCCCGCCGCCGGATTCGGCTTCCCATCGGCGGTTGAAGTTGCTGTAAACAGCCCATGCGAGAGCGCCCATGAACGCCAGGATGCAAGGAACGGCATTCTCGCGGGCGTTCGCGGCAAATTCCGCCAGGTCCAGCGGTCCGTCGTGTATCGTGGCCAGCACCACGCCCGCGCAGGCAATGATCATACCCGGCAGCAGTCCCCATCGGGGACGCTTGCCCAAGATGGGCACGGACAGGAGCAGTGTGAGACTGATCCAGAGATAGTTGACGAGACCGACCCCGATAATTCCCTGGCGTCCATGGGCCAGTCCCACGGCGAGATGAAAGCAGACAATATTGACGATAAAACTGCCGCCGCATACCAACCAGTAGCGCGCCGAGGCTTGAGCGAGACGACGGCGCCTTGCCGGCCGCGCCAACAGCGCAACACAGCCCAGCGCCCCGCCGCCGAGGTAAATCGCGCAGGCGGCCGTGAACACGCCGAGGTTTTCGGTCAGGCCGCGGGAAAAGGCGACCGTGGAACTCCAGAAGACGACGGCCAGCAGGCCGAGCATCGTTGCGGCGGACGATCCGGCGGGCGGGGTCATGGCCGTCTCAGAACTTGTCGGACGGATATCGCATCGCATCCCATGTCAGGATCACAGCCGGTTGATCCTGTCGTTTGACGACCAGTTCGTCGCCTTCGAGAATATTGAGGTATTCCAGGGAATTGTCCTGCGCGAGAAGCGCCGGGCCGCGCGTGATGAGGATGCGCACGACGGCGGATTCCGGCACGATAAAATGGTTGGTGTGCTCGGAGGTGGACTTGAACGCGATACCGATGCCCTGTCGGAAAAAACCGCGCGTGATGTGGTTGAAATAGGCCATGCTGCCGAAAGGCGTGCTGATGACGAATCCGTCGCCGAGGATTTCGCGATCGGGCCCGTAGGACTCGTCGTCAATCCAGATCTTGAACCGAACCGCCGAATTGATTCGCGCCATGTGGACGCTGAATTCGTTCATCGCGCGGAGGTCGTGTCCGGGACGGGTATGCGCCGGCCCGCGAAGGATACCCATGAGTTTCAGGTATTCGGTTCGCACCAGGCGGCCCGCGGCCAGCCGTTCAAGGACTTCCTCCGGCGGACGCGCGATGCACCGGTTGCCGCGCCGACTGTGGCGGATGGGAACCTTCGGCACCAAGGGCCAGCGTTGTTCGGCGGCCAACAAAGTACCGTCGCCGCCGTAACAGACCACGATGTCCGGCTGTTCGTCCACCAGTTCAATGTTTGAATACCGGGCGGCCATTTCAGCCAAATCACCGGATTGCGGACCAAATAACACAACACGCATGACGCCAAGTCTCCGCCGCATACTTTACACGATCCCGGCGGAAAATTCCCGCCGCCTCAATACGACAGGGCGTTGCGTCCAAGCCGGTAAAAAGGTATCTTCCCACGGAGGCTTGGACCCAATGCCTCAATCAAGGGTATGATTTCTTGGTCCGCCCGGCGCGAAACCGTTCCGGCGCATGCAGTCGAAGGAAAAGCCATTCCGCGGGAGAAACACGCATGAGGGATTCCAATACTTTGCGATTCAATGGGAAATTTGCCTTCGTCCATCGTCATCCGTGGATTTTTCCCGAACGAGTTGGGAAATCCCTCGGCGTCCTGCTTGTTTTTATCGTGGTCTTTACTGCGGCTGAAGCGGCGCGGGCCAAGGACATACCGGCTCCGTGGCTGCCGCGAGATACGGGGATTGTCTTGCGCAGCGGCGCGTATGAATTACCCGTCGCATGGGGCAGCGTTTCATTTCGGTTCAACAACGGCCAAGCTGTCTTTTACGACACGACGGAACCGCCGCGGGCTTTGCAGGACTCCCAGACGATCGAGTGCCGGTTTGCGCCGGTGAAATTGGCCGATGGCGGCCGGCTGGAAGCAATCGTTCTTTTCCAGTGTTCGGACCGTGAAGACGTGGTTCGCAAATGGGCGCGGTTTCGCGTGACGGGCACAGCCGCGCCGCGCCTGCTCGAAGAAGTCGTGCTCGCATCGTTTCCGCTCGAACAACGCGCTGCACGGATGCTGCCCGGCGAGACACAAAGTTACCCCGTCTTTCTCGATGGTTTCTTTGCGGGCATCGAGTTTCCGATTGCCGCCACGCGCATCGAGAACGACACGTTGATTGTCGCGCATCGTCCGGGATGGACTCTCTTGCCGGACATGTGGCACGAAACCCGCAAGGCCGTGTTCGGCGTCGCGGAACCCGGTGAAGAGATGCGCGCGTTCCGCCGCTATCTGTCGGCCCATCGCCCGCCGCCGGGCGGCATTCACGTCAACTACAACAGTTGGTGGACGTCGAGTTGCCCGTATTACACCGAAACCGAAATTCTCGAACTTATGCGCACCTTCGACGAACACATGTACCGTCCGTACGGCGTTGCGTTCGACACCTTCTGCATAGACATGGGCTGGTCGGACCCCAAATCGCTGTGGGCGATCGATCCGAAACTGTTTCCGAAAGGTTTCTCGCTCCTGCAAGAAGCGGCCCAACGCATGCAGTCCCGGCTCGGCTTGTGGATCTCGCCGAGTTGCTGTTATCCGACGGCGCTCGATATCGCATGGGCGCGCGAGAACGGCTATGAGGCCCTCAAGGACCGCCTGTGCCTCGGCGGGCCGAAATACGCCGCGGCCTTCCGCGACCGCCTTGTCGAATACGCCACGCGCGACGGTGTGCGGCACTTCAAGTTCGACGGCTATGCGCTCGTGTGCCCGGAAACGGATCATGGCCACGCGCCGGGGCTGCTTTCGGCGGAAGCCATCGCGGACGGTCTCATCGCGGCGGCGGCAGCCATTCACCAAGCCGCGCCGGACGCATGGATCGAACCGACCTGCTTCGGCTGGAATCCGAGCCCCTGGTGGTTGTTCCATTTCAACAGCGTGATCGGCTCGTTCGGCGACGATGCTCCGCATGGCCGCGTACCGTCGCCCGTCTACCGCGAGAGTTACACGACCGCGCGGGACTTCTTCAACCTGCAGGGGGCTCAATGGAATCCCATGCCGCAGGCCGCACAGGAAGTCCTCGGCATCATCCATCAAACAAACGATCCATTTCTCAACGACGCCGTGATGACCGTCTTGCGCGGGCATCAATTCCTGCCCGTCTATCTCAATCCCAAGTTCATGGACGCTCCCCGGTGGAAAGCGTTCGCGGATGTGCTGTCGTGGGCGAGGAAACATCAGGCGATGCTTGAAGACACGGAACCGCTCTTGCCGCCGGCATGGCAGGACGGCGCGTGTCCTAAGTTTGATCACAAGGCTGCGATGCCGCGTGAACCGTACGGATACCGTCATCGTTCCGGCGAAGGGGATTCCAAGTCCTACCGAGAACTGATTGTCCTGCGCAATCCATGGATCGCGCCGCACACCTATGTGCTGCCTATGGAATATCTCCCGGAGGAAACGATTTTTTCGGCAACAAGCGCATATCCCGAATTACGCCAGTACGGTCGTGCGATGAAGCGAGGGGACGCCTTGAACGTGCCCTTGATGCCGTACGAAACCGTCGTGCTTGACATTGCCGCACAGTCCCCTGAAAACGTGCCCGCCGCCACTGAACTTACCGGGAACCGAATTGATGTCGAGACCGTAAAACGTATGGTGGAACGCCATATATATGACGATGAGGCGGCGGCATTCGGCCCGGATTGGACAAGCCTTGTCGGCAGCGCGACGGAATGCATTCATGCGCGATTCGACGCAACTGTATCGGTGCGCGGTGCGCGGGCCGATCTGCTCATATTGTTCGATGGCGCGAAACAGTCCGCCGAGACGCGCGTGATGGTGGATGGACAGGCTGTCGCACTGACCTCCTGCGATTCGGAAACCGGCTGGGCAGCCAGTGGCTTTGAACGTCCCGAACACTGGTGTTTCCTGCGCGCGCCGTTTCCGGAAGGACGGCATGACGTGTCGCTCACCATTGAGGGCATAACACCCGGTGTCCACACGTCTGCATGGGTATGGGCATGGCAGGAAGGCCAGGCGGGCGCCGTGGGAGATCAAGACTTGTTGCCGCAACCGGAGCGTGTGTCGTTGGACGGCCAGGCAATTGTGCCTCCAACCAATCTCGCGGATGTGAGCGGCAAAGCCGTTCATGCACAGCGTCCCATTGAACGGATCGATGGAGTTTTCCTCGATGCGTTGGAGCCGGTCGAGGCGACGCAAGGCTGGGGAACACTCCAGCGCAACCAAAGCGTGTGGGAGAAGCCGATAACCATCGCCGGCACGTTGTACCGCCGCGGCCTCGGAACACACGCGCCATCGCGGATTGTGTATGCACTGGATGGCCGCCACAAGCGGTTCCAGGCATGGGCCGGCGCGGATAGCGCCACGGGACCCACCATCACCTTTGAAGTGTGGGTGGATGGAACCAAGCGATGGGAATCCGGGCTCATGAAACGCGACGATCCCGCCAAACGCGTAGACCTCGATGTCACGGACGCGAAACGGCTCGAGTTGATCGTCGGCGATGGCGGCAATGATCTGATGGCCGATCACGCCGACTGGGCCGATGCGCGCCTTCTGCGCTGAACACCTGCCACGCCCGAAAGTGGTGCGTTACAACCTCACTTCACGGCCCGTCGCGGCCGATTTTCCGATGCCGTCGAGCATTCGCATCACTTCCACGATTTCCTCGCCCGATGCGATCATCTTCTTTTTCGGATTGCGGATGCAGTCAATGAAATGCGCGTAGGCATCGGTAATCGGGTACCCGCCGTACGCCGTACTCACATCAACGGTTTCGAGAATATCCTCCCCGCGATACACGCGGGCCGGAAAAGCCGAACAGCCACCCTTGTCGCCATATACCCGGACTTCCTGCACGGGCGCATTGTGCGAGTCCCAGCAGATCTCGACCACGATGACGCCCCCGCCTTCGAGCCGGATGAATCCGCAGGTCGTTTCGTCCACTTCGACCGGCATCTTCTTGCGCTTCAGGATCGGGGCGGCCACCTTGTTCCACATCGCGCCGCTTGCGGCAATCGGTTTCGGATTACCCATCAGATACCACGCGAGATCGAGCAGATGGACGCCAATGTCGCCCAGCGCGCCAAAGCCCGCCTCCGCCTTGCGGATGAACCATTCGCCGCGGCCCATCGAACCGCCCGGCTCGAAATTCAGACGCGGCCAGCCCTTCCGGCGGATCCACGTCGAACGCGCGTAATAGACTTCGCCGAAATCGCCGCGTTCGTAACATCCCCGCAGCAATTGGACGTCCCGCGAGAATCGCATCGCCTGCTCGACCATCAGGCGCTTCTTCGCCTTTTTGGCCTCGGCGACCATCGCCCGCGCCTGGGCCGCATTGAGCGCCATCGGTTTTTCGATCAACACATGCTTGCCCTTGCGCAACGCGTCTATTGTCATCGGCGCATGCAGGCAATTCGGCGTCGCAATCGAGACGGCGTCCAGTTCGGGCATCGAAAACATTTCGCGGTAATCCGCAAAAACATGCGGTGCGCCGAATTTGTCCGCGAACTCCTTCGCTTCGGGCACATTGATGTCGCAGACGGCCAACAATTCGACATCCTCCAGTTTCACGAACGCCTCCATGTGATGGCGGCCCATCCCCGTGCCCACCACGCCCACGCGAATTTTCTTTGTCATGGTCTTTTGCTCCATTTCGTTGTCACGTCAAGTTTTGCCATAAAACACACCTGTTTGTGTCCGTTATACAGGTGAATACGATTTGGGAAATGGCTTCAGCCGAAAGCGATCCGGCGCAACATCAAACACATGATGAGAAGCCCGGCAAGCAACGCGGTTGCGATCGACAACGGCAGTCCCTCGCCCGGTCCCCATGCCGTGTACGTGAATACGTCGTTAAATTCGACGTATTGCACTTGCCCCGGCTGCAGTTCGATGCGTTCCTTAAACACCGATCGGACATCGTATCCGTCCACATCCACCACCACGTACCCGTTGTTCCTGTTGTGCGCAATGCCTTGGACCCGCGGCGCTTCGAGATAGACGCCGTTCCAATCGTAGAACGGCGCGCCCGCCGAGCCCACGACAATCTGGTGAATCCAGATGTAGTGTTTGTCGTACGCCATCGAATGATTGTAGAAATGGTCGTGGCCGGTGAAATAAACCCGTCCGCCCGCGCGGCCGATGCTGTTCCAGAAAGCGTCGCGCTTCGGTTTGTTGAACGCCAGCGAATCCACGTGATCCACGGAAAACGCCGGATAATGATTGAACACAAACAGATGCGGCACGTTCTTCGTGCTCAGTTGCTCGTCGAGCCATTCCTGGTTGATCTCGAACAGGCCGCTCAGGTCCATGCCAATGAAGAACGCGTTTTTATGAACAAACGAATACGTCATGCCTAGTTCATCCGGCGGCCCGTTGTTCGGCAAGGCATGCACGCCCGAAAACACCTGCCGCCACGAGTCAATCTGCGCATCGTGATTGCCCCGGATCGGATACACTTTGACTCCGTGCTGTTCAAGCGGCTCCATGAAGACCTGCACCCAGTACTCCAGTTGCGAGACATAGCCGTTGTTGACGAGATCGCCCGTGAAAATCACCAGGTCCGGCAAGGGTTGCTCCGCCAAAATGGCAACCACTAGTTCCGACAGGCGAACCGAATTGATGCCGTTGTCCCCGCCGCGGCTGTCGCCCGTTACAACGAACCGGAACGTGTCCTGATCCGCGAATCCGGGCGCCGCAGCGACCATGGCCAGTAAAAGTATCAAAGGCCGCGCATGTCTGATCGTCTCATCATCTCCTCGCGTTTGTCGCCATCTCTGAAACGCATAAGTCCGATTTTATCATTTACGCTCGCCGGAAAACCCATAGTGCCTAAGGACGGTCCTTTTTTCAAATCTCGTGCTCGCCTTCGTAATCGTAATCGGGAGAAAGAGAGGCGGAGAACCCGTTCGTTCTGTTGTCCCTTGCATCGCCAATGCTCCAAGTCAAATGTAAGCGTTCTCATCTCTGTCCAAATTGTGGCTTGCTTCAAATAGACAACGTTTTTAAGGAAGGCGTACTTGGGAACCTCTCCTTCGCGATGAAGAAGAAATTTCCCCGATCAAACTTATTTTGGACAGTTCCGACCTTAGGATTCGAGTTTGGAATCGCCTGGCTTGAACATCCATGCCCTGTTTTCCATCTGCGTGTATCTGCGTCATCTGTGGATCGTGTGATTTTTCAGCAGACGGCGCAGATACGCGCAGATATCGAAAAAAGAACGGGATAAAACGTGACTCCTTGCGGTATTGTGATTTTTTCACAATTCTTTTGGACAGATTGAGAGTACCGGGTTCTTGCCTGTATTCACCTGCCCTAAACGCGCATGGGAAATCTTTCGGGCGCGAAACGTAGGACAGACTGTCCAGTCTCTCTTTTCCAAAGCCACGACATGTCCGTGGGCGGACAGGCTGGACAGCCTGTCCAAGGAGTTTATACATTTTCAGATTGGTCGAATGAGACGGTGTTCGACACGAAGTCCCGTAGGGACGCCTTGAAAATAGCCCAGGACGCCAGTCCTGGGATCTCGCGGCG